>Ga0208687_1000033_pt1 | contig 169322 bp, 175 predicted proteins | sample June2015DPH_6_10_FD_184695 | JGI IMG/M metagenome (GOLD analysis project Ga0208687, IMG submission 184695) | Peatland microbial communities from SPRUCE experiment site at the Marcell Experimental Forest, Minnesota, USA - June2015DPH_6_100... | ecosystem: Environmental > Terrestrial > Soil >...
ACTCCCGTGGTTGCACCGCCAGCCACTCCCGTGGTTGCACCGCCAGCCACTCCCGTGGTTGCACCGCCAGCCACTCCCGTGGTTGCACCGCCAGCCACTCCCGTGGTTGCACCGCCAGCCACTCCCGTGGTTGCACCGCCACTCGGCGCGCTCAGGTCAAGCTGGCTCGGCGCTCTTTTGGAGCGTCGCATACGCCATATTCCCATAGTTCCGACTGCACCGACTAGTACGACCAGGACTCCGATCGCCATCCCGTTCAGTCCTGCCGTCGCCGTCGTTCCCGGTCCTAATGTCGTCTCGGCCGTCGTTTGAAGGACATATGGGGAACCCGTTGCAGCATCGGAGCCGGAAATAACGTAGCTACCATCGTTGGCCTGCAGGACAGATCCGGCCGCACCTTCAATATGATACCAAAGGACATCCCACGCATAATTGCCATTGGCATCAGTCTTGACCAGCCACGCATTGTCCTGTCCTATAGTACCAAATGATTGAGTGACGCCACCAAGGATGTAGCCGCCGTCGCTGGTCCCTTGCAATGAGATCGCGGAGTCATCCTCAGTGCCCCCAAAAGTCCTCTGCCACTGCACGTTCCCATTGGCGTCGGTTTTGACAAGCCAGGCATCGTAGCCGCCGTTACCTTGAGAATTCGTTGCGCCGCAGAATACGTAACCGCCGTCGTCAGCTTGCACGATTGCATTACCGATTGCGTCGCCGCCGCCTCCGTACTTTTGGCTCCACTCTTCACGCCCGCTTTCATCAAGTTTCACGAGGTACGCCTGTCGGGATCCGGAACTCCCGATCGAACCAACCAGCACATATCCTCCGTCCGAGGTAGGCTGAACTTTGTCTGCAGTCGACCCTGCGGCGAACACCTGCGTCGCTTGTACGTGGCCACTCGAATCCGCAGTCATCACGAAACCCTCGGTCTTCGTACCGTTCAGCTGTGTCCCCACAACGAGATAGCCCCCGTCGTTTGTCTGCTGAACATCGTTGGCTCCTCCTGGTGCCAAGTACGCATAGTACCCGCCCCACTGCAGAGTGCCATTGGCGTAGGTTTTAACGATTTCGGGCATCGGCGTCCCCGAACTGTTATCCACCCAGCCAGCGAGGATGAACCCCCCGTCTGAGGTTTCGTGCACTGAATAAGCGGCTGCGCTGGCAGGCCCGCTGGAAGTCCCGCCGTACGTCTTCGCCCATTGCTGCCCCCCGCTCGAATCGATCTTGGCAAGCCACATATCGGTTCCTGTACTGCCTGAGGCCTGTGTCGAACCGTTGCCGGCGATGACGTAACCGCCGTCAGCCGTCTGCTGCATTGCATGCGCGCTGTAGCCGGCGGCGTAGGATTGGTGCCATTCCGTTCCTACCTTCGGAGTGGTTGTTTGCGCTGCCGTTAAAGACGCGGCGCTTGTTATGAGAAAAGCGGCTGTCAGTGCAAGAAAAACCGTAAGAATTAATTTAAAACGTCTGCTCAGCTTATCTGTCTTTCTCGGTGTGGGCACGCGCGCACCAGTGTGAACGCTGCGACCCACTTCTCCCCCTCCCTGAGCCGTCGTCATATGCAGCGCCTGAGTGATCGCTTACACGTTTAACTTAAACTTACGTAAGGCGTTCACATACCTTATATTCTTTTTTGATATCTTTTATATACGTGGACATTGGTTGAGGATAAGGTGCGTTTAGCGTTCACATAACCCTCGGTGCAACGCTGAACTTTTTCGCCAAGGCTTTGAGCTGATGTTTCTTTGTGCGCATTGAATCGCAAGCTCTGAATCGTGAGCTGGCGTCTTCGCCGACAAGACTCATTCATCCGCCAAACTAGTGTTATGCCCGTCCTGCGCTCATCCAAACATTAATAGCCGGAGGCGTAGAAACCCGCATCGTCCGTGTATCAGAAGCGGCCCAAGATAGACGATGGAGCCTAGCTTCGGCCGTGGTGCGGGAGGGGTGAACATGTCTTATGCAACAAAACTCGTATCACTGCAGAGCAAGGAAAGATTAGTCGAGCGCTTCGGCGCGCACACTCCGTATGAAGTGAAATCGGACGTTTATGGGTGCTGTATTAAGCTGCTCACCGACACGCAAAGCGTCGCCACGCGCTGGGGCGAGAGCTTCTATTTTATGTCACAAAACATCCGGTCACACGGGCGCCTTTATGTCGTGAACGAGCCGGCCGAAGAGAAGAATGCGGTGTATTACGACGCGCAATCAAAGACGGCGTTCCTTTTAAACTTCGACTACTACGGCTGGATCAAGTCACTGGCGTTGAGCGTTGCGGGAGATGTCCTTGAAGACGAGCACGACATCTACTCCATACACGGCGCCTGTCTTGACGTGAACGGACAGGGAGTGTGCATCCTCGGTGCGTCTGGAGCGGGAAAGACGACCCACACCTACGGCTTGTTGAGGCGCCCGGCCGTGCGCGTTGTTTCAGACGATTGGTTCTTCGCGCGGGTCTACGGGCAGGACATACTCGCCTATAGCTCGGAGAAGAATTTTTACATACGCGCGGATCTCGCGAAGATTTGGAGCGAGTTTAACTGGCTCCTTGAGCGCGCGGAGTTGGATGGCGAAGGCCGAGCGGTTGTCGATCTCCGACTGGCGATCGGAAAAGGAAGGATACTGCCCCTGACCACGCTTAGAAAACTGATTATTCTAAAACGCGACGCTCGTGACCCAGAGTTCGTTCGCGAGCTCACAGCGGCACAGGCATTGGCACTCCTTGAGCGTAATGACTACTTCAATCCACACTTGCTCGTGAGTACGCCGTTTAAGCGAAGGCTCCGCAAGACGTTTTTCGGTGCGCTTCTTGAACGGGTCGCGGCGTACGAGGTCAACACGACGGAACAGCCTGAGCAAAGTCAGGCGCGGATACGAAAAATTGTCGACCTGACGTAGCCTTAATATAGCAGACTCAGCTTCTTTTTGCCCTTGGCGCGTTCTTCTCTCTCAGCTTCAGACAGCTCGAGGCTGTGGTACGCCTGCATGATGTCGCTAAAGAGCAGTTCCACCATGTCTCTGCTGAAGTTCTCCTTGATGACCATCCGCATCACCGCGACGTCCTGGGCGTTCTCGGGAAGATAGTATGCAGGCACAATCCAGCCTTTTTGCCTGAGCATTTTAGACAGCTGGAAAACCGTGAAAGCCGCATCTTTCAGACGAAGTGCAACGAGGGGAAGTGTCTTTTGTTTGTTAATGATCTCAAACTTGCCCGTATCGCGCAACTTTTCGGCGAGGTAATGGCTGTTGTTCATCATGTTCGTCATAATATCAGCGTAGCCGCTTCTGCCCAGCCGTATGAAGTTATAATATTGGGCGATAATGGGACTGCTATTCTTAGAGAAGTTGAGGGAGTAGTTCGTCATCTCCCCCCCGAGGTAGGTTATACGGAATACCAACTCTTCAGGGAGATCGTTTTTATCCTTCATGACAAGCCACCCGATGCCGGGGTAAACCAGGCCGTATTTGTGCCCCGACGCGTTGATTGATTTCACCTGTCCGAGCCTAAAGTCCCACTCGAGATCAGGATCGACGAACGGTGCGACAAACGCGCCGCTTGCCCCATCGACGTGCAGGGGTATGTCCCACCCTTTCGTCTTCTTTATGTCAACGAGGAGGTCGTTTATCTCTTTGATCGGGTCCATCTGTCCGGTGAAGGTGGTACCTAGAACCGCGGCAACGCATATGGTGTTCTCGTCAACTTCCGCAGCGACTTCATCTGCGCTGACGATGTACGTATCCTCTTGGAGTGGGATCAGTTTCAGTTCCACGTCGAAGTAGCGGGCGCTTTTCTCCCATACCGTGTGGACGTCTGCCCCCATCACGATATTCGGGTTGTCGCACGGCTTTCCCTCTGCCTGTCGGCGCTTTCTCCAGGTCCACTTGTGTGCCAAAACGGCGAGCATAATGGCCTCTGATGACCCTATCGTTGCGGTTCCAACGGATTCGCAGTCTTCTGGGGCGTTGAACAAGCGGGCGAGCATGTTGACCACGCGTCCTTGTATAACCGTGGTTTGAGGGTACTCATCGTTGTCGACGTAATTCTTGTCAAGGCTCTCCACGATGAGCGCGTTCGCCTCCGGCTCCATCCACGTGGTGACAAAGCTGGCAAGGTTTAAGGAGGGATTCCCATCGAGGTTCAGCTCATCGTGAATGAGCTGGTAGGCAGCGCGCGCAGGCATGCCATCGTCAGGCATGACGTATTTCGGCACTGGTTCACCGAAATAGCGACGGCCATACGTCGTGGTGTGATCAGTCTCTGCTTCCTTCTTCGTGCTCAAATCCACTTTTTTAGATAGCATAAAAATCGCCTTTTGTTGTAATTCAAAACCGTTCGAATCTTCTAGGGGTGCTCCCTCTTTATTAGAATTCTGATTTTTCTGAGCTCTTCAGTCACGTTTCGGGCTTAGTCAATTAATTCTTGACCGCTTCCGACAAAAAAACGAAACCGTTTTACTTCTTAAAGTATTTTGGGCACCAACCGAGCGCGACGGATAGGAAGCCCTTCACGGCAAACCCTCGAAAAGATCTAGAATTTGAACAATTGATGAGGCTCGCGCTCTGTGCAGGCGAGAAAGAATAGTAGTTATCGGTTACGGTCATTCGAAGCGGACCTACGGTGAACAGAATATTCGACGGTGCGAGAGTGCTTTTGGCAAAGCTCTGCTATTTGGCACTAGAATCTAGCGGGCTTAGTATGGCAATCCGATCGAAAAGACGCGTGATGATGCAATTCGCAGGGCCCGAGAATCTCTCGGATTCGATTGTGCTGCCTTCCGGTCGCGTAAATCTGATGGCGGGTGAGGGTCGTTTATGACCCGTGCGAGCTTCAAGCAGACGGGCAACGGCCTCGTCACATTGACGTCACGGGCGCTCCGCAAGCGCCACTCGCGCCTAAACGCCGGTCGCGGCTCAACGTGGTGGGCGCCAAGCGCGATTGGCTGGTGGATCGGCATCCTCTTTGCCGTTGGCGCAACGTGCTTCGCACTTGGCGCGTTGCCCGGATACTTCTCTGCTGTGGGAGGCGAGGTCGACGCACTTACGTTCTTTGTTGGCTCTCTGTGGTTTACGAGTGCAGCGTTCCTACAATACTTGGAGGTCGTAAACGTCGACCAGAGCCCTCCGGGAGCCGATTTTCGACAGAGATTTCGCCTGTTCACGTTAGAGCCGCGTCGAATTGACTGGTGGTCGACGCTCGTGCAGTTCGTAGGCACCTTGTTTTTCAACATTACGACGTTCCACGCCTTGAGTGTGGACCTCTCAGTCCATCAACTTAACCGGCTCGTTTGGGCGCCCGACGCGTTTGGTTCCGTGTGCTTTCTCGTGGCGAGCGGGCTCGCGTGGTTTGAGGTGTGTCGCGCCTTTGCCTGCTGGCGGTTGCGCAGCCTGCCCTGGTGGATCACAGTCCTAAACTTGGTCGGTTCTGCCGCCTTCGGTGTCTCGGCGGTTGCGTCGTTCGTAGTGCCGACGACAGGCCTGCCGCGAAACATAGTGCTGGTGAACTTAGGCACGTTTGTTGGCGGACTGTGCTTCCTCTTCGGCGCCATACTTCTACTGCCAGAACGCACCATGTCCAGTTCCGATTGACAAGAGAAGAATCATCTGATCGAGCACCCAGCGTCAAATCGGGGTTCTTTTTGTATCCAGTGTCCTGGGCCGTTTTGGCGGGGCACGTATGGGCATTTGAACAGGTTTGTTGTCTTGTCGTGCGCCGCGCCTCTGAGCAGCCGAAAGGCAAAATTGACGTCACCAGGCGGCGCGTGTGCGAAATGAGAAGATTAATATAGAAAATAACCCCCTTTTGTGTTCAATTGTCGCGCGTAAACACGACGCTACTCGGAGGACGGGAGGGTAGAAATGATTGATATTGGCCGCTTTTTTGCAGAACGACGTTATTCCACAGTAGTTCTGCTCCTCGCGATCTTCGTTGCGTTCTTAGTTCTGTACATTTCCTGGCCGTGGGTCAGCGTCATCTTCCTGGCCCTATGGGCCTCGTACATCCTCTGGTTTCCAGCACGGTGGCTTGAGCGGCGCATCCATCGACGTGTGCTGTCGTCGTTCATCATCATGCTCCTCATCATCGTCCTCTATTTGGTAATGATCTTCCAAGTCGTCTACATACTAGCAAACCAACTGACGACTTTTTCGCTCACGACGACAACTGCAAATACAACACTGGGCAACGCGTTTGCGCACTTCCTGGGCGCTGGTGGGGTTCCTGCAGTGACAAACGTCACGGCCGACGCGGGACAGGCGGGATCAAGTATCCTCACTGCATTCGTTAATACCGCATTAGGCATCATACAAGGCATTATTAAGTCAGCGCCGCTGTATATCTTTCAACTCTTTATCGTCACCCTTTTGGTGTGGTACCTGCTCGTCAACGGCGATCACATCGTGGCAGAGTTCAAGTCCCTCGCCCCCAGTAACCACCGGGGCACCGTGAACACGTTCTTAGGTCACCTCAATTCGATATACCACGCCCTCTACGTCAACTATATTTTAGCAGGCGTAATCAGCGGCATCATCGCTCTCTTTTTCTTCCCAATAATCGGCGTGCCGTATGCGTTTACGTGCGCATTCCTCATGCTGACTATCGGGATCATTCCAATCATCGGGAGGGCTCTCATCTACGTCCCCGTCTCGCTGTACTTCGCGGTTATTGGGGACCCAATAAAAGCACTCTTGGTCCTCATTGCAAGCATAATCATATTCCAACTCATCATCGGTATCTTCCTTATACCGTATTTGGGGCGTCGCGGCAGGGCGGGCATACCGAAACCCGTTGCCCTCCTCGCGTACGTTATTCCGTTCGCAGCGCTCGGCCTTGTCGGGGTCATTATAGGGCCGGCGGTGTACGGGTTTGCCCTCGCGCTGTACCGAACCTACCAGGATAAGCTAAAGGGAGAAGATGCGCTTTCAGATCGTCCTCCCTCGGCTGAGGCAAGCCCTCCTTGACCGGACACTCGACTAGCGAAGCGGCTTCAGGTTTAAATCACAGGCGAGCTTGAGCGAGGTTTGTTTTGCACATCAACTAGCAAGGGAGCGCGCTCTGTGCAATCAAAAACACAAAAAAATAGAAGTGCGACGCGCTTCTGCCATCTGCCGTACACGAGGGCCAAAACACCCGCCACGCTCACCGAGACGCCAAGAATCTGTTTCTTCTATAAACTCCTCCTCAGTGATCATGCCTCCTGAAGTAGGATTTCTTTCTATATGGCGAAATACGTTTGTTAGCCAAAGCGGCTGGGGATCGAACGGTGCGAAGAAAAACTAAGACGCGCGTGAGCAGCAAGAGTGAACTAATGGATGAACGTGAGCCGCCTGCAAACTTGAGGAAGTAGCACTATTCCTCGTAGCGGGCACCGGGTTTTTAAAAATAAGAGCGTTTTTACGATCCGCTCGCCTGTGCGACGGGTGCAGCCTGTTCTTCCTGTTCTTTTTGGATGTCCTTCCACGTTCTCCACATGGCGAGCGCGAAACCGACGATTGCAGGCCCGATCGCGAATCCGACGACGCCGAACGCCACCAGAGCGAACGTGAACGCGATGAGCGTGAGCGGGCGCGGCACCCTGCCTGTTCGTTCCATCCATCTAGGCTGGATGGTATATCGAAGGATCCCTTCAAAGAGAACGATGCTAATGATAAGCACGATAAGCCCGGTGATTGCATTCCCTTGAATTATGAGCCAAAGCGCGAGAGGGACGTAAATGAGGGCACGTCCGATGGAAGGAATGAGCCCCACGAAAACGATGAAGACTGCGAATGTGACGAAAAACGGCACGCCTAGTAATCCGTAGATGATGGCGGCGAGTATGCCGCAAATGATGGCCACGGCGAAGTATATGACAAAGAAGCTGTAGTAGATCGGGTTGAGATGGTCCAAGAATCGATTAGTGATCGACCGATATTTCAGTGGAACGGCGCCCTTGAACTCGTTGACGATGGTGTCGCCCTTACCAAGGATACCTAGTAACAGGAAAAAGACGATAATGAGCTGCAGCAACAACACAGGGATGCTGACCAAAACTTGTCGGACAACGTCTCGTGCTGTGCCAATGAACGTGGATGTGATGCCGCCGCCGCTGGTCGCAAGAGCGGAGATGAGTGCGGCGATGGGCCCCGCTTTTGCGAGGCCGGGGATAAGATTGAAGGTGCCTGTAAGCCCCGTGTTAATGGATGCGTTTGACGCTGACGCTGACGCAGCGATTTGTACGATTTGCTGCGCGACGATGACGGTTACGCTGACGAGAGCCAGCGCCAGAACAACACCAGTGACAATGAGAACGATAAGGGCCGCTAAATAGCGCCGGTGAATGTACTTTTCAAGCCACACCGTTGGCCACCACAGGACGTAGCCACCCCAGAGGGTCAATATCAAGGGGTACTTCCACGGCCAGACCATGTACAAAAGAAAGAGCGTGATCGCGATAGCAACAAGATAGAACGGGAGGCTACTGCGCCTTTTTTCGAAAAACGAAAGGTCTGCCATGGTTCGATTGCTTAATCAGTTGCGCAGCTCAGAGCGCATCTGCGCCGTAGTCGACTTTTTAGACTACGCGCTTTTATATCAATTTTTTGATTTGTTTCTAGGGCTGGCGCACGAGCGGGACCTATGTAGGCCCGGAAGCGCTGGTAGAGCCGCAGCATGCCGCGAGCGTGCGCTAGTAGCAGCCGTTTGAAAAACAATAAAAGAAAAAAAATAGGAATGCGGCGGGCAGCTGCCAGCTCAAGCGCTAGCGTAACACCCCTCGTACTCGCCTAGAGGCCGAGAATCTGTAGCTTCTTCGCTTCAAACTCCTCGTTTGGGAGAATGTCGCGGTTAATAGATCTGCTAAGCGCTCGATTTGATCGCGAAATGCTATTGGAATAAATAAAAAAGGGAAGATGCCCCTATAATCCAAGGAGCTTCTTCTTCATCGCGGTGAACTCTTCGTCCGTTAGTGCGCCTGATGCGTGTAGATCTGCCAGTTTCTGTATTTCGGCAGCGGTATCGGTGGTGGTTGGTGCCGCAGCTGGTGCCGCAGCTGGTGCCGCAGCTGGTGCCGCAGCCTGCTGTTGTGCGGCCGCCTCCTCGGCCCTCCGTTGTCCCATTCTCGCTCCCGCAACAAGTGCTACTCCCCTTCCTCTCATCGTTCAATCACCTCTTTTTGCCAAGTCTTTCTCTACCTTCTGGATATTTTCCGGGGGGATCCGCCCCATGTCGATCACCTCGGCATTCATTTCAAGGAGGTCCTCCTTGAACCGGGTGGCCCAGACGTTCTCGAACAGGAGAAGGCCGGCCGTGCTATTGTTGGGCAACGATTCGGTGATCTCTTCTATATCGCCTTGTGAGAACCATTCACGGGTGTTCTTTGACAATTCATTGAACGCAGCTCGCGCTTCTTCTGTCAGGTCGACTGCCTCGGATGTTACCAGTTTCCCGTTCTCATCCTTCATAACGAAAACCATATCGATCACCCGGATGATGCCTTGTTTTTCAAGTTTCAACAGCTCAGGGGCTGCCTTGCCACTGAACTTGTTCCCGGGAAACTTGACCATCAGATAGTCCACCGGACCCATTACCTTACCTTGTGTCATAATACTCCCAGCATTCCCCGTCATGAAGAGGACGCCATAAGGTAACTGGTGGATTCCATTTAAAATATCTTCCCCGACGATTATAGTCTGCATCGCCCGATCTCTCATCGTGGTTAATAAAACCCGAAATTTCTGGCGCTGAACCAGGTCGAACCCTCAAGACCACAAAACCATAAATTAATGGGAAGGTGCGAAATCTTCTGAAAGCAGCAAGGCAGCAGCGACGGCCTACGCACAAAACGACTTTAGGGACCTTGGCGTGCGAGCACAGTGGCATTGAAATAAATAGTTGAAGCACATAACCGCACAACAAAGAGAGGCGAAGCGGTAGCTGAAAAAGCGCATCGCCAGTTACCACGTAGATAACGGAGGTGAAAAACTTGGTAGGACCAGTGGGAAAAGCCGCAGCCGTTCATCATCACAGAGAGAAGAAGGATGATGACAAGAAGGATGATGATGTCATAGAACACAAGGGAGCGGCGGTTGCAGTACATCACAGACGCAAATAGAGGGTGTACAGACGCCCTCAAAACGGCGGCAGCGACATAAAGCAAAGCGTTCCAATAAGCTATTCTTTCTTTTTTTTTCGATTCCTTTATTTTTTATGAAAGCATGATCAATGCACCTTAATGACAGCTTTGCGCCCGGTGAGAAACTGACCGGGCTAGGAATATTATGGTCAGCGTAGCAACGAAAAAAGAGTATATGCCCTATGCGTTATCAGAAGGAAAAACAAACACGCTGCGCGCGAGGAGGCTGCGACTAACGAACACGAACAGCATGTACTCGCGCGTATCCGGGCATGGCGCGCGCAGGGCACGTTGTATAGGCGCATTGCCGCTGAACTAGACGCAGCAGGAATCCCTGCACAAAGAGGCGGCCAGTGGGCTGCAATGACTGTTTGCAGGCTTCATAAACGCGCTGCAGCGTAACTGAAATAGTCCTTGGTTACATCAGGGCGATATTCCGGACGTTAAATAATTAAGCTCTAAGCGTAGGCACAACAACAGGAGACAGCCACATATGGTAGACGAATCATTGAAAATCAAAATGGATTTCGCAGAGTCATCTGAAATCCTCAAAGCCCTGAAGCTGAAAGGAGCTCCCGTCGCATTGGGCTTCGCGACGGCGCAGGATGATATTCTATCCGGCATGTCAGAGATCGACAAACGAATCAGGCACTATATGATGGTAAGCCTTGCAAGGAACGAGGGCAGGGTCTTCTATGCGACTGCAGAAAAACATGAATGTAACGGCGGTTCCTTCGCTCTAGGACTTAGGGATCTTACTCCGGCCCTCAAGACGGGCAAGTTTTATTTCAAACTGGGGAAATTTGAGAGCGTTACCTCCAGTAAAAGGACAATGGACAGCGTACCACACCTTCCGATCGGAGAGACCTATGCAACTATGTACGCTCCCCTGGAAAAGACACCGTTTGCCCCGCAGGTAATCCTTATTGTTGCAAATCCATGGGCTATGCTGAAACTTGCGCAATCTTCATTATTCCAGCTGGGGGGGAGATCACACGCTGAGTTCTCCGGTATCCAGTCGGTCTGTTCGGACGCAGTGGCACAGACCCATCTTACCGGAAAGCCGAACTTTTCGCTTGGCTGCGATGGTTCAAGAACGTTTTCCGGGATTGTCGAAGATGAGATGGTGATGGGATTTCCCGCGGAGATGCTGCCAGGGATTGTGGATGCAGTAAAAATCATTACACAAGCTCCCGGGTCATCAAAAACTGCCTCGCAGAGCGAAAACGCAGGGGGTTAAACCGGTAGTAGTCAAGACCGCAAGCTGATTATGATCGCTATTCTGCCGTGACAATTATCCTCGCAGTACTGCGACGGCTAGATCAACTAAGCGGCCAGCGGCATCACAACAAAAAGTTAAAACCCGAAAAAGCACAACAAAAGCCAGCGACGCGGTAGCTATCTATGTTGTAGTCGCAACTCGCACTTCAGTATTTGGGGGTTCTTTGATATGCCTGAGGCTGGTGAGTCAAATATTGAGATCGCTCACAAGTTACAAGAGGGAAGAGAGAAGAACGCGCCGCGCTCGTCCCGTTTCAAACTTGAAATCGAAATCCTGGAAGTCATAATTCTGGCCCTTGTTGCCATAAGTACCGCCTACAGCGGCTATCAAGCGGCACAATGGGATGGCCAGCAGGCTTTGCTTTACGCTCAAGCTAGCTCGCTTAATGTAAAGGGTAATGAACTCATTGTCAGTGACGGTCAAGACCTGCTCTTCAATACGAACACGTTAAACGCTTGGCTGAATGCCAAAATGCAAGGAAACATAACAGCAGAGCAGTTCTATGAAAATCGTTTCCTTCCCGAATACAAAGTAGCCTTTGAAGCTTGGCTAAAGCTGGATCCGTTCAGCAACAACAGCTCAGCACCGCCTGGCCCGCGATATATGCCAGAGTATCACAGCGCAAAGCTGGACGAAGGAAATAACCTGACCGCGACAGCTGCATCAAAAATAATCGAGGGCACGAACGACCGGTCAATCGCCGACAGCTATGTAAGAAGTACGGTCTTCCTAGCTACAGTCCTCGTGCTGATAGCTCTCAGTCAACGATTCGAGAACAAATCTGCCCGCAGAGCGCTGATTATTGTGTCTCTTGTGCTGCTAGTATTTGGTATAGCGAGTCTACTCATACTTCCGGCAATATTTTGACCGTTTTGCGAGATGTCGATTGTTATCTAAGGGGCCTCTCGGTTTCATGGCACATATGGAAAAGGACGCGGACGCAGGCGGCATGTTTTGCTACCCAGATATCTACTCTGTGCGAGCAGGTACTGCAAAAAAAAAGAGAGGGGGTGGGTTACACCCATCTTCCCAAGAGGCCTGATACTATCAACTCTAACCCGAATATGATTAGAGCTATCGCCAGCAAAAGTACTGCAGTGGCTACGCCGAGCGGAGGATATATGAACACGACAAAGCCGACTACAACTGCGATGATGCCGACGACTATCATCCCTGGAGTGGCGCGTGCGATGGCCACGAATCCCAAAAAGATCAACGCCAGTCCTACCAGCCACGCTAGGGTTAATCCTCCCCAAATGAGCGGGGAGACAAGTATTGCTATTGCCAGTAGAAATACGATCACTGATAGAATCAAGCGTAGAAGTCGCTGCCATCCTGAGATGCCTTCTGAAAAAATCCGGGCGAATTCTACAAAGCTTAGAATAAAGATCCCGACTGCGAGGAAACCTATGAGGGTCGCTGCCGCTACTCCTGGATACGCAATTACGTAGCCACCCAACACAAGCACGATTAGACCGATGATAATCTCTGTTATACGTAGCCACATTGAAGATTTTTCTTCAGCCATTTGATTTTCACCTCCCGTTTGTTGAAATGTCTCTATAAACACTTTTCAGAAAGTATTTAGTCTGATCGTTCTGATTCCGCGGGACACGTTTTGGGCGCGCGCACGACCGCCAGTGTCCGATTGGCTGGTTTCATCTGTCTCTGAAAAAAGGGCGACGTTTAGCAACGAGGACACAAAGCTGCAGTTTCCTTAGAGGACGGCGGTGTCGCCGGTTCAGGGGGCACTTGGATAGTGAGCCCTCCGATCTGTCTGCTGCTGAGTGTTCATTCTCGAGGCGCCTTTGAATCTTGGTGCAACTGCAAAGCGTCCAAAGCATTCGTCACGCGCAAGCTTGCTGGCTCGCGTTAGCGTTGTTTCTTACTTACCTATCCTCCTCTTACGGGCCGGGAGTTGCGAAACGTCGCGCAGCTCGGGAGCATCAGAGTCCATTGCAGCCACCTTGCGCGCGTAAAAGGCTGCCCCAGGTTGGGCGGAAATGCCGTGCGCGAAAACGCTGAGAATCACGGTCACGAGGACGATTGCCGCGATCTGCGGCGCGAGAGGGGCGAGTGCCGGCTCCTCCAAGGCGACCAGCATGAGGACGATAGACGCGAGGCCGCGCGGTCCGAACCAGCCAAGAAACAGCACGGAACTGCGTCGCAACTTCGTGCGAATAAGAGAAATCGCTACAGGAAGCATGCGGATAACCGTCAGACTGAGAATCGCGTAGAGGACGATCGTCCAGTTAAGGGTTCCCAGCAGCGAAGTTGCGACAACGCCGACGAGGAAGAAAACCGCTAAGAGGAGAAGCTCCCCCTCTGCTTCACTGAAGTCGGTGGCCACCTCTTCGACGTCGCCGACTGTTGCTCCCGTGGCAAACCCTCCGACAAAGGCTGCAATAAAGCCGCTGCCGCCAATTGGCCCCGCGACACCCCATGCGAGAATGGCGAGCGCTAGGAAACTCAGGCGCTTAAACGTCCTGCTCATCCAGCTACGTCGCGTGGCGCTTCTGATCAGCCACCCGCCCGCGACTCCGACGAGAAGGCCGATGGCAACGCCAATGCCTATCTGCTCTACTGCGACTATCCAGAAGCTGGGGGGCTCTACGCCTTCCTGAATCGCCGCGAGAGCGAGGAACACCAAAAGAAAGGGCACCGCCCCACCATCGTTCAGGCCGCTTTCGACGTTGAGCGCCTCTCGAATGCGAATGGGCACTCGTTCGCTAGTTACGATCGCTTGCCCCAGACCCGCGTCGGTCGGGGCGAGCACTGCTCCTATGATTGCCGCCTGCCAAATCGTGAGGTTCGTAAACAGGAGGGCTGCAATGACCGCGCCAACCGCGATCGTAAGCGGTAGACCGATAATTAGCAGCCGGGCAGGCAACTCTGCGTTTACCCGGAACAGCGAAATGTTGATACGCGATGCATCGGTGAACAGGACCAGCACAAGGGCGATGCTTCCGATAAGCAGTAGGGCCTCATTGTTGATCGACACGTTGATTAGGTGAGAGGCGCCGAAGAACATGCCTGCAGCGATGAATGCCATGGGCGCTGTCACGTTGAGTCTCTCAACGCGACGCGAGACGAGCGCAAAAACAAAAACAATGGCAGCGAAAATCGCGAACTCTATTTCGAACATGGTGGTCGTTGAGTGTTCAACCGCAGCGTTGCGCAAATGGGTTGCCGCCGTACACTCTCTTAGTGCAGCGGGTCCCGGTTCTGGTTAGAGCGCCACTCCGACCTGAGGCGCTCCGAATCGTTACTCGCAAGGGGACCCACCTATGCGGTTGTGGATCGAAGCACAAGTTACTTAAAGATTGCCTTCTAGGCGTGCGTTAGCCTTCTAAAGGACATATTTCATATCCTGCTTAAGACGTTCACGTCTGGGGGGCACTCTGATTCTGGGAAATATTGTAGCTAACTTTTTTTGAGCGAAATGTTACTTTCGTCACGCAAACTCGACAGAAAGTATGAAACGAAAACTGCTTTTTGTTGTTTTGCGGCTTGAGCTCGAAGTGCACGCTTGCGGAATTCGCCCTTTTTTTGGCACTCGTGGGGCTTACAGGAAAGAAAGAGGGAGAAGTGGGTTACACCCATCTTCCCAAGAGGCCTGATACTATCAACTCTAACCCGAATACGATCAGGGCTATCGCCAGCAAAAGTACTGCTGTGGCTACGCCGAGCGGGGGATATACCAACACTGCAAAGCCGATAATGATCGCGATTATGCCGACGATTATTGTCCCCGGAGTGGCGCGTCCGATGGCCGCGAATCCCGCAAAGACCAAGGCCAATGCTACCAGCCACGCGAGGGTTAATCCGCCCCAAATGAGCGGGGAGACGAGTACTGCTAGTGCGAGTAAAAATGCGATCGCTGATAGAGCTAAGTTCAGAAGTCGCCGCCATCCTGATATGTCTAGTGCAAAAACCCTGGCGAATTCCATACCGCTTAGAACAAGGAGCCCCACCGCAAGGAATCCTATGAGAGTCGCTGCAGCTACTCCCGGATACGCAATTGCGTAGCCGCCCAATATGAGGATGATTAAACCGACGATAATCTCTGCAATGCGCAGCCACATTGATTGTTCAGCCATTTGTTTTTCACCTCTTATTCGTTGAGATCGTTCGAGTTGTTGTGATGTGCAGGTATTTAACGCACTCGAATTGAAGACAATTGCAAGACCCAAAAGATGCCCACCTGAAGAAAGGATAAGCGAACACTGCAAAATGAATTCTCTGAACTTAACTGGTAGGTTTGTATGTTACTCGCTAGGCGCGAACACGACGGCTAATATATCATCTCTGTTTTGGCCGCATCTACGATTCTTAACTGCGGATAAAAACCGTAAAAGATAAAAGCTAAAAACCGCTATAAACTACGGAATCGACCAGTTGCGCTTGGTTAGCGTATCTCGTGGATTCCTACGCGCGGTATAGCACACGGCTAGATAGATATTTTCCGTGGTGTTTCGATGGAAGAGAAGCCACAGTTCAAATGGGGAGTCGTCTTAGTTTCGTGCATAGCCATCTTCATCATCGTTCTCGATAGTTCCGCCATGAATGTGGCCATATCGGCTGTGGTCGTAGACTTACACACCGATTTGAGCACTATCCAGGCCTTGATCGCCATATATGCGCTCACGATGGCGTCGCTGATGCTTGCCGGCAGCAAGCTGCAGGACGTTTTAGGGAGGAAGAAGACCTTCTTTATCGGCGTCATCGTGTACGGCATCGGCACAACTACAGCCACCCTGAGCATTAACGTCTTCATGCTTCTCATCGGCTGGTCACTTCTCGAAGGCATCGGTGCCGCCCTAATGTTACCCGCGACGACCACCATGGTAAGTGCGGCGTACGAAGGCAAAGACCGACTGACGGCATTTGGCATCTGGGGGGGCATCGCCGCTCTGGGGGCTGCTATCGGCCCCCTCTATGGAGGAGCGCTCACGTCCTTTGCCACCTGGCGATTGATCTTTGCATTCGAACTGCTGGGTGTCCTCGCCGTAATCGTGATGAGATCGTACCTGCGCGAGTCAAAGCCACGTCTTGCGTGGCGTGACATAGATCTCGGAGGCGTCGTGCTCTCAGTTATTGCGCTGTTCTCTCTCGTATTTGGCATTTTGCTCCTCGGTTCTCCACAGTACTGGCAATTAGTACCGTTGTTCATAGTGGTCGGCCTCATCGTTTTCGCTGCCTTCCTCCTTTGGCAGAGGCGGCGCATAAGCCACGACGCGGAGCCGTTACTCGATATCTCAATGCTTAAAAACCGACTCTATGTCTTGGGCAACGCGGCTAGTGCAATCCAGCAGATCGCGTTCGCCGGCGTGCTGTTTATCCTCCCCGTATTCCTCCTGCAAGTCACTCGCGTGAGCGCCTTTATGACAGGCGTCGCCTTGCTCCCCCTGTCGGTCGCAATTTTCGTGCTATCGCTCACTGGGGGCAGACTCTCATCCATTGTACGACCCAAGGTCGTAATCCTCGTCGCATTTCTGATTTCCGCTGCAGGCGCGTACCTTTTGAGCAACGTGTTTAGCCAGAGCACTCAGATTGTTGACATCATCCCTGGTACGGTGATATTCGGCCTCGGAGTGGGCTTGTTGCTGTCTCAGTTGACCAATCTCACCATGTCCGCGGTGCGAAAAGACCAAGAGATCGACGCCTCAGGATTTCTCAACACTGCAAAGAACTTGGGCTACTCCGTGGGCACAGCGCTCGTCGGCGCTATACTCCTCGTGGGAATCTTCAACGGGCTCGTTGCAGGGATCAGCACCTCCACGCTCGTGAGTAACGGGACGACTCAAGCGCAGATACAACAGAATCTCTACGCCTACGCCCAAAATATGCAGACAAGCGCACCGCCGAGCATCCCCCAAAATCTCATTCCTGAAGCACAGCGCATCGTCGATAGTACGATCAGCTCGGCAATGCACCTCACCTTTGTCTCACTTGCTCTAATATTGCTCCTTGGGTTTGTGATCGTCCTGTTTCTGCCGAGACAGGCAAAATAGCGACTTGTTGACGCGAGTTAGAAGAGAATTTGGCCTTCGCTGCTAGAAATGCCCGTGGAGACATTTCGCTCAAAAAAAGCTTTAAAAACCCTATTTGCAGAACTCGCTTCGGCGCACGCATATACGCGCCCCGTTTACTCCAAGAGAGCACACTTAAAGATAAGCGTTTGCGTAGCTGCGCATCAATTTTGCTCCCGCGCTCATCGCCGTCTGTGATTATTCGAAAGCTGAAGCGACAAGTGTCCGGAAACCTCAAAAACCGCATCGTTTATTTCTTCCCCTCGACAGATTCTTTCAGGCTCTGCACCTCGGCTCGCATCGCCTTGAGCTCGTCCAAGTCAGCTTTGATCTCATCGGTCCGCTCCGCCACTTTCGGGAGCTCATCCAACCGGTCTCTGAGTTCGCTCAGTTGTGCGAGGACGTTTCCGATCGTCTCCTTGCTTGCTTCCGTAATCTCTTCACGCTCAGCTCGAAACTTCTCCATCAAGGCTGAGGTCGTTGTCGCTGTTACGAGGCTGGCAAAGAGAATAGCAGTAATCATTGCGATGACGCCAATTATCCTGCCAAATCCAGTACGGGGTACGATATCGCCGTAGCCAACGGTCGTCATGGTCACGATCATGTACCACAGGGCGTCGTTCGGCGTGCTTACGGTGGGATTCACCGGTGATTCGATGTAAAAGAAGAGCAGTGCGCCGACAATAATGACAAGAAGGTAAATAGCGAGGCCGTAGATAAGCCTGGTCTTTTCGGCAAACGCCAGGACTTCTCGTTCTATTCTGCGCGAGAACCTCAGAAGGGCGACGATTCGCGCGAGTCGCAAAAGCTTGAAGGCAATCGTCAGCGGCAGGGCGATGCCGAACGAGACGAGAGCAATGTAATCAAAAGGAATAATGGCGAGAATGTCGCTCCACTGGTAGGCGACATAACGCCACTTGTCATCCTGCTCGTTCACCCTAAAGAGGTATTCGACCCATAGAAAGAGCACCACAACCGCGTCAAACGTCGCGACCGCTTCAAGGGTGCCTGACTTCAGAGGGAAAATCACTGTGACGAACAAAAAAAAGCCGTCAAAAAGAATCAGGATAAAACACAGGACTTCGTACAAATAGCGAATTCTCGAGCTCAGGCGAAAAACCTCGTTGAGACGACGGATTCGCGCAACAATGTTGAAAAACTCAAGCAAGTCCGGAAGCTTCTCCGCAGGCTTCATAGTTCCTCACAATGAGACACTCGATTTGATCTCCCGAGCCGCACGACTTGTCCAGTTAACTCCTGCGGGATACTATAAAAGTTGCGAAATGACTCGGCGTGATCTGCTTAGGAGCTCTGAAGTGAGATTCGCACCGATGAACGGCAACGCAGTTATCGCTCTTGAGCGCCAATGGTCGGAGCGAATGAAATCGGAGACGGTGGCTCGAGCAAGCTGCGATGTAAGCTAAAAACGGGCGGGAAGTCGAAGAAGCAAGTTAGCATCCGATCGCAGCGGGAATGTGAGCGCTAAGGTCTTACGAACCTGCGAGCTTCGCGGTGCGCTGTGCCATCCGCGTCCTAAAGGCCGTACCGATGATGAGCGCCGTAGCGGTTGCCAGGCCAATGTACCCGAGCTCGTACGTATTAGCGGTCGCCACGGTGACCGTGAGCAAGATGGCGGCAAAGGGCGCGCCCAGCACGAGCGTGATAGCCGCTGCTATGACACTTGTGACAAGCAAACCGGTAGGCACGCTCGGAAAGAGCAGGCTAATGGCGAGGGCTATCATTGTGGAGGCGAACAGCGTCGGGAATATAGGCCCTCCGATGTACCCGCTCTTGAACGAGAGTCCTAGGAGGAGGACCTTGAGGATCGCCAAGCCCAGCAACATCAGCACTCCGTATGCTAGTGGGTTAGCGAGGATCGGGTGAATCTCCGCCTCGCCGGAAAACAGTACTTCGGGAACGAAGTAGCCAACGATGGCAATGATCACCCCTCCTGCCATAACGCGTTCGATAAACCGATCTTTGAACGCACGGTCCATTATCCTGCCGAAGACCTGAAACGAAATGCCGATAAAGATCGCCAGCAGAGCGCCTAGGATGCCGAGGATGACCGCATCGACCGCGTACGGAATGGTAAGCACACTCACCTGCGCGACAGCTATACTTGACGCGAATCCTGGGTACCCGACCAGCACAAAGAAGATGTAGCCGATCACCCCAGCGACCAGGTTCCACGCGATCAGCTGCAGGCCTCCTTTCTCACTTCCCTGCAATTCGCTCGCGAACAACGCAGCGAAGAGGGGATTGCCGATAATTCCGTTGAGGGCCCCGGCGAGGCCGGCCCCGGCGAAGCCTAGCAGCGTTTGCCCCGTCAACTTGAGCTTAGTGCCGAACCACGCGGCGATGTCCACCACGAGAAAGATGAGAGGGCCCTCGGGGCCGACGCTCGCTCCGGACAGCATCGAGAAAAAGGACGTAAGCAACGCTCCAGGAAACGTTGAGAAGTCGGGATTGAAGTTCGGGTCTGTCAGGGCATCTTCCATGGTGCCGTGGATCACGTTCGGGGCGCGCATGTACTTCCCCACCAGCCCGACAAGCAGCGAGAAGAACAGGACGAGGACGGGGACCATCCAGCGGTTGGCTGTGACGAAGTCGTTGTGCCAGAAGGACGTGTTTAGAAGACCTAACGTTTCTAGCCAAACCAGCGCGAAGAGGGCAGAAATCAAGGCGACAAAGACAATCTGCCGAATCTTGGGAGTTCGTTCGTCTGCTGAAACGCGGACCACTGGTTCGGCTTGGTGCTCCACGGGCTCAGCATTTTCTTTCATATCAGCCAAAGCTAAATCCTCCAACCGGCGTTTTCAACGCAAATGAGGCGATGCTCTGTAAAGCCATCTGAAAGTTTTCGATGCTGTATTCATCGGAAACCCGTTTTTTACGATCCTTGAGATTGCGATTTCGAACAAAAAGGTAATTCCTGAATTTTAAAGCTTTCTCTTTTGTTCGACGCCTTTGGGGCGGCTGCCCAGTAAAAGATTGATGCGTGCCGCCGATGGGTATGTAGTAGGCGTTTGCCTTGCGAAGCATGGTCCTTGGTCGGTAGCCGCCCGAACGTGAGGCGCACGGCATAGCGCTGCTTTTATAAAACAAGCACGTTATAAAAAACACGGCTGTTGCGCTATTTGCCTTTGTGGGCTATCAGCAACAGTTGAATCCGAAACCATACCGAAAGGAGCTTTTGAAATGAATACGTCATACAAGACCTTGTTCCTCGCGTTCGTCGTGGTTGGGGCGGTGTTGGTGGCCGGCTGCACATCGCCTTTCTCAAATAACACATCACCAACGCCGTCAACGGCAACGTCACAACCGAGCGAACAACATGACGCGTTTCTTTCGCAGTTTGCATCATCGCTTTATGGACAGTTTAAGAACAGTACAACCCTCATCTCGTGGGACGTGAAGTGGCGAAACGCCACCACGGTCAACGTTCAGCTACAGTACAACCTGACCGCGACCACGAGCATTAATGACAATCAGACTATAATCCGTTTCAAAACCATTGACGACGCAACGAACTACGTGCAAAGTCTCGACAAGTCCGGGTACGTTCTCACGACGAACGTGACGTCCCTCCAAGCCAAGGCGTACCAGTTGGTCGCTCGCCACGCGCCGACGGTGCACGAAGAGTACACAAAAATCACGATCCAGAACCTAGCGTACGATAGCATCAAACAGATCGATAACATCGTTACGCTTGAAACGCTGAGCACAAGCCGGAGCTAAGGAATCTCAGGGCGGCGAGCACGCTTAGCTTCAAATACAGCGACCGCGAGGCGTACGCGAAAGACACTGACTTAGTGCGATCGCCTTTCTCACCTCCGGCCTTTTTTACCATTTCAGTCGTTCCTTCGAGAGCGATCAAATGAAAAACTTTATCCAATTTGCAAAAAGTTTGCTCTTGTTAAAGCGAAGCAGAGGCCGCGTGCGGGCTCGAGGAGCAGGCACCCCTTTCCCGCACCGCGGTCTCGCAAGTTATTCCGAGAGGAAGCGCTGAATGGCGGGACGTTCAAACGGTTTAGGCGGCGGCACTGGGCTTGTCTTAGTGATCCTCAGTCTCACCGGCCTCATGGTATCATTCAGCGAGTCAATGCTCATTCCAGCGCTGCCCACACTGCAGGCCGAGTTTCACACCACGGAAGCGGTGGTGTCATGGGTTCCCGCTATCTATCTGCTCTTTGGAAGCCTGACGACGCCGACATTTGGCAAGCTGGGGGACACATACGGGAAAAAGAAGCTGTTGCTCGTGGCACTGACGCTCTACACGATTGCCGTTATCGGAAACGGGTTCGCGTGGAGCATAGATAGTTTGCTCGCGTTTCGTGCCATTCAGGGCGTAGGGTTGGCAATGTTTCCCCTCGCATTCGCGCTCATTCGGGATGAGTTCCCGCGCGAGAAGGTACCCACCGCGACAGGCATCATCAGCGCGATGTTTGCCGTCGGCGCGACAATTGGATTCATTGGCGGCGGCTATATTACACAGACCTACAGCTGGCAAACCAACTATCACCTCTTGGCTCCTGTCGCCGCTATCGTGACGCTCCTCGTACTCTGGAGGATTCGCGAGTCGCCAGTGCGGACGCCGTCTCGCCTCGATATCTGGGGCATCGTGCTCCTCGGGGTTGCGATTGTTGGGTTCCTGGTGCCCCTAACCGAAGCTAGCGTCTGGGGATGGACGTCAGTCTACACGCTCAGCCTGTTTGCGATCGCGATAATCGCCGTGATCGCCCTCGTGTATGCAGAGCTGCGCGTCCGCGATCCCCTCATCGACCTTAAGCTCAAGGGTGTCCGTCACGTCCTTGAGACCAATCTTATGATGTTCATTGCCGGCTTCGCGATGTTTATGGTATACCTCGCGATGGTGTACCTCACGCGCACCCCCCCTCCGGTCGGCTTTGGTCTTGATACGTTCCAATCGGCATTGGTCTTTGTACCCGCAGGCCTTGTTATTCTCGTCGCTGGTCCGCTGTTCGGAAGGATAGTGACCCGTCGAGGCGCCAAGAATGCGCTGCTGCTCGCATCCTTGATCGTAGTGGCGAGTTTCATATGGTTTTTCCTGTTCAATGCGACGCTCGCGGAGATCGTGATAGGGACGGTGATTTTGTTCGCTGGTATCGGGGGCGTCTTTGTCGCCGCCATCAACGTTCTCATCATGTATGTGCCACCGAGCAAGACCGGCGCAGAAACGGCCCTTAATACGGTATTCCGGTTTATCGGAGGCGCCGTCGGTACCGCCATTGCAGGATCGCTGCTTACTCTGTATGAGGCCCCGATTACGGTCGTCCTTCCAGCGGGGCCGACCGTGGTCCTCGCCCCAACGAATCAGGCGTTTGCGTACATCGCGGTCGTTGCACTTATTTTGAGTATCGTTGGCGTTGTGACGGCATACGTGTTAAAAAGGGCCCCGGATGTCGAGCTACCAAACAATGAGGAGCCGCATGTTCCTGCAGGCTAGAAGTGAGCCCACCGCTGAGCGCAAGACCCCATTGTGCGCCGTTCGGTTGACTGCAGGTGCCCAGGTCTCTCTAAGCCAATCGTGTGCGCGAAACGCTTCAGTCGTTAATCGGCAGACTTTTATCAAGTAATGCTTCACGGGTTAAAGAGGTGATCTGCCACGGAACAGCGCCAGCTTGCGGGAATCTTCTTGATTGTGCTTATCATCTTTGTTTTTGTGCTTTGGTGGCTGCTTGCGTACCAGTTCCGCGTATTGGGTTAGTGTGCGGCGTCCGCAAGTCCCCGTGCGCCCCAGGGCGATTTAATCTAGCTGACAGTGCAAGAGAGCCCTGCTCGAAAGGGTGCGTCACGGGGCCGCTTTCCGCGTCAACTCAGCACGTAGCCCCCTATGTGCGCTCTCGATGCCGCGTTCACACAGGTTGTGAAAAGCGCAGTCACTCGGCTTACGATACCGAATGTGCTTCTCGCGGCGATCGTTGCTTCACGATGGTCTTGGTTTTTGGTGCCATCAGAGCGGCGTACGCCTTTTTAATGTCGTCAACGAAGAGATCTGCCATGTCGCGACTGAAGTTCTGTCGGACGACGACGCGCATAAGCGGGATTGCGTCGGCATTTGGTGGCAGCGTGTAGGCGGGGACGATCCAGCCACGTTCCCGCAGCTTTGCGGATAGATCATACACGGAGAAATCGACGGGTTCTTTGAGCTGGAACGTAACGACGGGAAGGATTTCACCTGCGTTGAGGATGTCGAAATACCCCGTGTCCAAGAGCCGCTTGGTCAGGTACTGGGCATTTTCGAGGACTGCCCCGGCGGCCATCGCGTACCCTTTCCAACCAAGCCGGAGCAAGTTGTAGTACTGCGCGAGCAACATGCCGCTGCCGCGCGAGAAATTCAGGGTGTAGCTGGCCATCTCATCGCCGAGATAATTCACGTAAAACACGAGGTCCGCCGGCAAGTCGCTGGTATCGCGGAAGATAAGCCACCCAAGGCCGGGGTAGACCAAGCCGTACTTGTGGGCGGACACGTTGATCGATTTCACTTGGGACAGTCTGAAATCCCACCGCAGCTCTGGTTGTGTGAACGGCAGGATGAATCCCCCGATTGCGGCATCGACGTGGATGGGAATATCCCATCCGTGTGTGTTCTTGACTTCGACAAGCAGGTCGTTAATCTCCTCGATTGGGTCGATCTCGCCAGTGAACGTCGTCCCCAGGATAACGCCGACACAGATAGTATTTTCGTCGATAAGGTCAGTAACTGCCTCCCTGGTGATGGTAAAACGATCCTCCTCAAGTGGTATCACCCGCGGCTCAACGTCGAAGTATTTGGCAAATTTGTCCCAGCAAATGTGTGCATCGGCACCGAAGATCAGATTCGGCTTATCGCACGCCGCACCTTCTGCTTCGCGGCGTTTCTTCCACTTCCATTTGTGTGCTAGTAAGCCAAGCATCACCGCTTCGGATGAGCCGCCCGTTGCGGTTCCGGCAAACGTTACAGGGTCGGGCGCATTGAAGAGGCGTGCGAGCATATTGACGCACCGCTTGTGTATCACCTCCGTCTGCGGGTACTCGAACTGATCGGCGAAGTTCTTGTGGATGTTCTCGACGATGAGTTGCGTTGCCTGCGGCTCCATCCAGGTCGTTACAAAGCTCGCGAGATTGAGGGAGGGGTTGCCATCCAAGTTCATTTCATCGTGTACGAGCTGATACGCGCAATCAGGCCGCATGCCAGTTTCAGAGAGTTCGTACTTTGGCACCGGCAATGTGCAATAGCGTGAGGTGTACGCGGGCCCGACGACTTTCTCAGGCTCTTCGAGTTTTTCGAGATCTACTTTGTGGGAGAGCATAACATAAAGAGAGCAGCGGTCGGTAAATACTTGTCGGACTCCATAAAAGACGTGGTTTGCCGCTATATCGTCAAAGAAAGCCCCTCTATAAGTTGTGCCTTTTGCCGCCCCCGTCGCTCTGCGGCACTTGCAAGAACCGCCGTCCACGTGTAAGGTGGGAAATTTTGCGTTCACCACACGCGAAGGGATCGTGTGCAGACATCGCGTGCTTCATCCCCATCAGCATATATAGTACACACCATAAATGCGAGATTATGGAAAAAAAGCGCGTCGTCATTGCCGGGCTGGTGATCGCGCTGCTGTCCTTCACAGTCGTTGTAGCCGGGTGCACGTCGAGCACGAGCAACAACAGCACCTCAACTGCGACAACGCGAACGAGCGAGAGCGTGCCAATGACAAAGACATCAAACAGTACAAATGTGACGCCTGGAGAATCGATAACCGCGACGCAAGGGCAAAATTTTACGATAACGCTCCGGACAAATCCTTCGACGGGATATAGCTGGCAGCCTCAGTTTGACCGCACAGCGCTGTCACTAGTAGACAGCGTGTTTATCAGTGACCCTAACCCGCACAATCTAGTCGGCGTGCCGGGATCGCAGAATTTTACGTTTCAAGGCCTCGCGAAAGGAACGACCACAATCACGTTCAACAATGTCAGTCCGTCGCAAATCGTGACTGACCAAGTGACTTACACGGTGACTGTTACATAATCCCACGGCGATGGCCCGCAGGCCGCACGTTAGCGCTGCCACACCCGAAGTGATTTAGACAGCGCTGTAGTTTCGGCAACGGATGCCCCAAGCAGTATCGCGAGAAAGATCTGATCATCGACGGCGCCCTGACGCTTTGCTCCTTCAATGTGCGTACTGAGACAATGTTCGGATCCGAGAGCAGCCGCAGCTCCGATCGCGATGAGCTCTTTAGCAAGCCCAGTTAGTGCCTTGTCGGTCGCCAGCTGCTCATTTTTATAGAAAAAGGTTTTGAGTGCTGCCGGGTTGTGCCGGAGCTCTTCATAGATTCGGGGAACAAAGCCACAGTAACTCGCCACTCGTTCCAATATCGTGCGCACTTCCGCATCATCTTCTTCGTGCATCTCAACACCTCTTCAGCTGTCCACAACACCTACTTCGGATCCGATTGTCAGTAATTCTAGAACCTTGCATGCATCATGAGAGCATCATTATAAGGATAACGCATTCAGGTATCGGTGCCCATAAAGCGCCGAATGCGTTCAACTGGGGTGTGTCATCTTAAACACACAATAGATTGTTGTAAATCACTTTTTTGTGCCGGGCGCTTCTTTGTTCTCCAGCGGCCCTGCACCGTGTTTAGCGCGGCACTCGCGCGTTTGGTGCACGGTTCTCGATCAAAGGGTGTAAGTACTAGCGTTACAAAGGCTTTCAAAAACTTCAAGGAGAACAAAATGCCAAGAGTAGTACATTTCGAGCTGCCTGCCGATGATCCAAAGCGGGCGAAAGCGTTTTACGAGAAGGTGTTTGGCTGGACCATCACAAAGTGGGAAGGGCCCATGGATTACTGGCTAGTTGCCACAGGACCCGATGGCGAACCGGGAATCAACGGTGCGATAACACCGCGCATGATGCCTGAGCAGGTGACGACGAACACCATCAGCGTCGTGTCTGTCGATGACTTCACGAAAAAGATCGTGGACGCAGGCGGAAACGTTATGATGCCAAAGCGGGCGGTTCCGGGCCAGGGGTATCTCGCCTACTGCACGGACACAGAAGGGAACGTTTTTGGCGTAATGGAGTTAGACCCGTCCGCGAAGTAACACGGGCTGATTGCGGACCAGCTGAACGACTTGCCTCTGCTAGCTCCGTATATCTTCAAGGCCTGCCGTGATGAACCACGCCAAGCCCGATCTCTGCTTGTTGTAACGCAGTGAACGTATCAAACGACGCGTGACCAATTTTCTGTCTTACCACGATACTTGAATCGCTTCCTCAAGCGGCATCGCAGGTGCGACGTGAGCCACGCCGAGGCTGCTGAACGGTCCTGTAACCTTTAGCAGCGCTGCCTCATCGGGTGCGTCGAAGATTGCAACGGAAATATGCCTGCCGATGAGCACGTACCGGCCTATCAGCTTCACGGCTTCCGGGTACTTGAACTGTTTCCACATTTCACGGACCCGCTCGGTATGCTCGGGGTCGAATTTGAACCACAAAATAAACAACATTCTCTCTACCTCCTGGCGCTTAGCTTAGTTCAGTGGCGCATTAGGGCTTAAGCTTGGATCAAAACTAGACTTAACGTCTTGTTTCGTACCAGGCCACATCCTAACGCACAACTGGGAATGCAAGCTCGAACGATAGTTCTTTCACTATTTTTTTGAGCTGACGCTTTATCAGCACGCTTGCTGTCAAGTGCGACGTGCCGTTAAGCACAGAAAATGGCTCACGAGTTGTAAACCAATTATGTGTGGCAAGCCGCCAGGTGGCAGCATTGAGTTGCGAGCATTTGAACCTGCTCGGCTGGTTTGATATGTGAGCTCGTGCGCCGGATCAATAAGATCGTGCAAAGTCCTCTTGACGGCTTTTTGCTCGCGAACGTTGGTTACCCGAATCCTACGCTCTCCGTAAACACAGTGGCAACTGCCGTTCCTTTGGATTTGAGCTCAGCAGATGTGCGCGTGCTCGTCGCGCTTAAACGGGGTTAATGGTATACGTAGGGTTTAGTATTATTCAGAGAGTAGTGATTGGTATGGATCTCAAAGAGTTGCGCGAGGAGTACTACGATGAGTGGGTCGGAAATGACCTCGAATTTAAAGGCTTGGATGGCTATTTGTATCACGGCTTTCTGTCTGACTGGCTCGAGGACGGGTCCCTCGTCTTCAACAGTCTTACCACCATCAGTCTTGGTGACAACGGGGTGCAGCAGGAACTAAATTCGTGGGGTGAGTCGTTCTGGCTCGTCATCAACAGTGCCTCTATAGCCTATATAATCTCAACAAAGTCCATAGAGAGCAAGCGAAGCAAGTCTGTAGGCCGCGAGTAATTATCCCTGTGAGCTTTGTCGACAATCGAAAATCAGTCCAGACCTGTTGAGTTGGCCTTCTTGCTACGGCTAGTTACGTGAGATCTTTCAAGCGCACAACTTCTTGTAGCGGCCGTCTGGGGCTTCGGTACTGATTTAGCGGATGTTGGCGATCGCGGTACCCCAATGCGACGCCCATTAGTATCGACACGTCTTCCGGAATTTCCAGTTCTGCACGAATGAGGTCAGGGTAGGAAATCAGAAGCGCCGCGGCAGCTGAATCAACGCCGTATTGCTGTGCCGCGAGCATGATACTCTGCGCAAGCAGTCCCATATCAAATATCGACCACGCCGTGAGTGTGCGGTCCATGCAGAGGTACACCACCGTCGGCGCTCCAAAGAACTGGTGGGCGCGCTCAAACATGGCATGCCGCGCCGCCGCGTGGTTGCGTTCTATGCCCAGGGATTCAAAGCGTGCGGCCTTGAGTTCGTCCATGCGCTTTTGTAGGGTGGGGGGCCATTGCTGCGGTGCCGGTAGATCGGGGCTGCCCGGCACCCCTTTGCTGAAGCGCTCTTCATAAGCGTGACGAAGCCGGTCCAGCGCGTCCCCGCCAGCAACAAAGAGTTCCCATGGCTGGGTATTGCCCGATGAGGGAGCACGCGTCGCGGCATCCAGAATCTTAAGAATCGTTCCCTTGTGCACAGGATCTGGCGTAAACGCACGGACCGTAAAACGAGAGTTTAGAGCATCTATGACATTCATAAAACCTTACCTGCCTTTTTATTATGCCCCGAAGACGCTGGAAATGCATCAACGCGTCCAGAGGTTACTCAATGACGGTCGGGCGGCCTATGTGATGGCGTATCAGTGCGGCAACAACGCGAGGGTCTGACGTTTCGATCGGTTCGAGCGGGTGCGGGTCACCTACGCTCTCAAAGCGGACGACTTTGCCGCTTAGCGAGGCCAGGACGACTCGCCGTGAGTCAGCTGCAAATTTCTCGTACTCTGGCGTGATCGTGCGTGGCGATTTAGCGGCCTCTTCCACCGCCGATAATACGGCTTCGAGCGTTTTATGCTGCTCGCCGAGTTCGGTAAGTTGCTCCTGGAGCTCGGCGCGTGCCTGCGTTTTATCCGGATCGATTTTTATTTGATATAACGAGCACTCTCTTCTGAGCATCCCCATTTCAGCGTCGTTCGTGATCAGCGTGTCAAGACACTGAATCGCGCTTCGAATCAGCTGTTCTTTCTTCTCAACCACATGAAATGCATCGGTCAGTCGGAGGGCCAAATACTCCGTTTCAAAGTGCAAAGACTCGGTGATAAAAACAGTTGGAACTGGCACTAGTTTCGATTCTAGATCCGGTGGCCGAGTGCGTTTTCTCGCCATCTCACGTCTCCGCTTTTTTTTCGCTGCTGATTCGTTAGTCACTCACAAATAGCGCTCTCGCAAAAAGTCATCATGACCAGATTTAGTGTGCATTGGTAAAGAACCTTCCTTTATATCCTGCGAGCTAAGCTGATCCGAAACGTGTGCATCACTAGGTGCAGGGAGCCAGCGACGCCGACGGATATTTGCTGTCCTGGCGTGAAAATATGAAATGGTAGCACATCGCTGGTGACGATCCGGGCATTACGTGGACCCAGTGAGGGCTTACAAGAAATGACACTCCCGGCTTCACAATAACAGCGTTTCTTCTGGCAGGCCTTAGTGCTAAACGAGGAATACAGTTTTCAACTCGCTGCGCTGTTCGATAGTATAGGCAAGGAAAGTGGCCGACTGAGGTGAACAATGGACGTTACTAAAGCTATACGGTCAAGAAGAAGTATCCGCAAATACACCGAGGAGCCCGTCTCTGGTGATGATATAGAGGCGTTGCTCACGGCTGCAATGCATGCGCCATCTGCGGTGAACGAACAGCCGTGGCATTTCGTGATCATTCAAGACCGAAAGACCCTCGAAGCTATCTCACGGCTTAGTCCCACGGCTCCGATGGTCAAATATGCGCCGCTGGCAATTGCGGTCTGTGCAGATAAGAATCGGGAGAAGTTTCCCGGCTTGTGGGCCCTGGACTGCTCAGCCGCCGCCGAAAACATACTGCTTGAAGCGACCGAACGAAGATTAGGGGCTGTATGGACCGCAGTTTACCCCTTTGAAGAGCGAGTCAAAGGTATTAAAGAGCTGCTCAATCTGCCCGCGAACGTTATTCCGCTGTGTATAATCCCTGTAGGACGCCCAGCGGAGACTCCGGCTCCGGTTGATCGATTCAATCCTTCGTGTATCCATCACGAGACGTGGTAATACCGTCGCGTGGCAGGTCTCCCTAGGGATCAACGTTCTTAGACCACACGAACAAAAACGCTTGGGGCAAAGCAGCGCATTCAACCGCTACCGACCACAGCGCTGTTAAGGTAAGCTGCGCTCGCTTCAGCGAGGACTGTAAAACAGGTATCGGCTTGTGTCAGGGTGCAGGTGGCAGCACGCCTCAGAGCGAGGGCGCCATTCAAGCAGCCACAGAATCGCGCGGTGCACCTGAGGGTCGACTAAACGAGATGATCGCCGCAAACACCGTAACTACAGCGGCTACAAGAAACGCCTCGTGCATGCCGAGCTCGAAGGCCGCCAAAACTTGAGGCGTACCGCCGAGTCCGCCCCCGTACAAAAAGACGTCGAACATGACGACCTCAGGAATATGGCTGAGGATAAGCGGGAAAGCAATAGCGATGGAGAGCATCTGGCCGGTGTTCATCAGCATAGTGCGTATGCCGGATGCGCTCCCGCGCTCGCTCGGCTTAACCGCACTCATGATCGCGTTCATGTTCGGTGACGCGAATAGGCCTGAGCCACCGCCCATGAGCGCCATGTACACGGCGAGGACCGAATACGGCGTCGTACTCACCACCGTGGCTAGCCCGAGCAACGCTCCGGCGGACACGAGCAATCCGGCCGTTGCGAGGTAGCGCGCACCGTACCGGTCGGAGAGGTGCCCTGAAATCGGTCCGACGACCAAAAAGGCAAGACCGAAAGGGGCCAAGAGAATGCCTGCCATCAGAGGGCCGTAGCCGTATGGTCCTTGCAGGAAGAATATAAGCACGAAGAGCACTGCGCCTCTGGCAAGTCCGTTAAGCCCGTTAGCAGCCGAGGCGAAGGCAAAGCTTCGATTCTCGAACAGGTGCAGGTTGAGCATCGGTTCTGGATCGCGTCGCTCGGCAACAACAAACAGCGCGAGACTCACCGCGGCCACGACAAAGAGCACGTACACGACCCACATGGCGATTACGGGAAAGGCATAAAGTGACACGCCGAGAAGGAGTGCCCCCAGTCCCAGGGTGAAGGTCAGGCTTCCGGCCCAGTCAAAGTGCTGTCCTGTAGGAAGCGTCACTGGCTCTCTGAGCTGGAGTATTCCCCATATCGTGCCGACAATACCAATTGGGACGTTTATGAGAAACACCAATCGCCACGAAATAGCCGTGAGCACTCCTCCGACGACCGGGCCGAGGAGGAACCCCGCGGAAAACGCGATCCCATTCACGCCTAAGCCCAAGCCGACATTTCCCCGGCGGAATGCATCGGTCACGATCGCCGCACTGTTGGTGATGAGGAGCGCGCCGCCCACGGCCTGCACCATGCGGTAGACCACTAGATCCAAGCCGTGATACTGCGGCTGTGCCAGTGCGCAGAGCAGCGACCCGACGGTGAAGACGACAAAGCCTAGGTTGTAGAGGTTCTTGCGCCCCAGCATGTCGGCCAGCCGGCCGACGACCGGGACCACCGCTGCAAGGATAAGCATGTACCCCAGCAGCACCCACATGACCGTTATGAAGCTTGCCTGTAGAGTGGCCATGATAGTGGGGAGCGCGATGAGCACGGCCGAACCATCAATCGCAGCCATCAGCGCGCCTATCGTGGTCACTGAGAGAGCAATCCATTCGTAGCTGATACCCGTATTTCCCGACGTCTTCGTGTCCATTTCTTGGCGATTGTTCACTTTTTAGCTATATATGCGTGCTGCCAGGAGCTGCGGGGGCGCACGTCGTGAAGCGTGCGAGTTGACAATTAGAAGCGTTTTTTGGACAAGCGGAGTTAAGCATTTGGCCTGCCTCTGGGCTTGTCATACTTGCCGTCAGGTAGCTTTGGTCCATTTTTAGACGAGTCAGTCGCGACGGTAACTTAGAAAGGTGCGGGATACGCTCCGCACTTCGAGCTGTGAGTCAGGAAAAAAAGGAGGATACCAATTAATACCTGTACGGCGAGGATCAATCACTTTCGCACTGCTCGTCCGTCATTCATAACAAGGCGGACGTTCATTCCGCCAGATGGAAGAGAGTGTGACTATGAAGAATAAAGCGCAGCTCTATGCGAGAAGGCGAGAGATGTATCGTCTTCATATTCAAAAATTGAACATGACGGAGATTCTTGATAAGCTCTCCGCCAAGTACAGCATATCCAAACAGGCGCTGTGGCACGACTGGCAAAAGCGCACCCAGTGGGTTTACGACGTCTTCGATCTCGAGCCAGCTCGAGCTTCGTGACATACAGAGTCAGCACTGGCATCCGCTTGAAACCAACGCCTCAACTTCTGTGTTACTCGGACGTGTTTTGCAGAGTCATTGAGTCGCGAGGGGGGAATTACGGATTCGCCGCCTTAATGAGGCAACGCTTTGCCGCGGCTCACTTACAATAGATATCTAAAAAATTGTCTGGCTCTATGGGGCATGTGGGGCGAGAAAAACTCTTGTCAGCGGCGCGTTTAAAGTTCAGGTACCTTTGTTCTAGAAACGCTAGAGCAGATTTTAACTTGCTCAATCGTTGGCAGTTGGTGTTTTCTCCTCCACATCACCCATAGAGGGTAAACCAATACAAGGTGTTACTAAGCTTTATATTTTTGCATATAACTACTGCGCCTCATAGCCAAAAAATAGCAGAAAAAGTGCAATGAAGAACCAAAAAAGACATTTTCAGCGGAGCTTCTTTTTATACTTATCAAAACCGCAAAAACCTGCTAGAGCTGCTTGATCGGTTTGGCTAAATTCGAGACGTTCTTGTATTCAATCCAAACGCGTCATCTGAGCGTCGTGCGTGGCTAACTAACATCTCCAGCTCGAGCGCGTCGTAGATCAAAGCTCTAATGCTCGGAAAAGTTATTTAAGGATTTGAATGGAACATTTCTGCGGTGGTTTATCAATGGATGAATCAATGGATGAAAAAGAACGAATCGGCGTCGTCCCGGACGCGTCGTTGTATCACGACAAGGATACCTACACGATCGAAATAGAGCTGCCCGGCGTACATAAAAAGGACATAGAACTTGAAGCCTCTGAGAATGGCTTTTGTCTTGTCGCACCGAGAGAAGACATTGAGTACGTAGGATGCTGGATACTCGCCCATGCCATTGAGCCTGAAAAGGCGAACGCTACATTCTCCAATGGACTTCTAAAGGTCACCGTACCTCTAGTAGAAAGTTTCGAAGGAGTGAAGGTAGCGATAAAGTAGTCTTAGAGCGACCGGCCCGCGAAAGGGCCCGTTATCTTTTTTTCAGCTCTGCACCAAGCGCTAGAGCACGGGTGGGTGAACTTCTCTCGTTTCTAGTGTCCACGCGTGCACGTGTTTTGCGCGGTTTCTGCACCGTACGCTTCGGCGCCTTGAGCCAAACATATTCCCTCTCGATTACCTATTCGCAGGGCAGAAGCCGTCTTGCTGCGCGTTTGTTGCAGATTCAAAGCTGATGGTCTCGCGACATTCTTCGCCGTGTGAAGACTTGCCTAAACGCTGGCATCTCTCTTAGTGTGTTTCTCAAGTTGCTTCAATATCCGGAGGTATTTGCGCTCCAAATCTTTGTTCTCTGTCTTTAATTTGTCGTTCTCCTTCTTCAGGCGTTGAACTTCGGCGCGCACGCGGTTAAACTCTTCCGAATGCTTCAGCTGTAACCTTTCGTTCGCAGCTTTCAAGCGCTCGTTTTCGACCGCAAGCATAGATTCCTTGAGCATACGCGGTCATAAGCCATAATAGCATAAATAGCGCGCGCTGTAAAAAAGCGTAACACGTTCGTTTAGCTGCGATGCAGCCTCAAGCCCCCTACGCGTGTTGCCTGGGGAGTATGCCCTACGTAGTATCTGTGAGCTAACACTTGCAAACGCAGCGTAAGGCGTGTGCGCCGTCGTCGGACGTGAGACGTGGGGCGCAGTTTCGCGTATGTTCCAACCCCAAAAGCTACGCGAGTCCCACGATGTGTGGCGCTGCTTCAGCCACCCGTGGACCTGCGAATATCGAAGTCAGATAATCCCAGGGAGTCCCCCTCCTCGAGTTAAAACCTCGCATCCGCTCTCGGTGATTCGAACGACATCCTCTCTTCGATATCCTCCGATGCCGGGAACGGCGAGCACGGCGTGGCCGATGCTCACAGTCATGTTAGGCTTAAGGACGATCTCACCGTGCTGCGGATAGTGGCTCGGGTGGGGGTACTCCTCGGCCTCGAGGCCGACGCCGTGGATGTAGCCGGGAACGACGTACTTGCCGAACTCGGTCTTGGTAATGGACTCCGCCATGAACTGGGTGACTTGCTTGACTTTCCAGCCCGGCTTGACCGCGTCAATGACCCCTTGTTGCGCCTCATCGTAGGCTGCCGCAAGCTTGATGAACTCCGTGCCGACCGCTTGTGCTGCTATGCCACCAGCTGATTGGCTGCACACGAAGGTACGAGCCATGTCGCACGCATACAGATCTGCGACGGGGTGTAGATCTACGATGACGGGATCTCCGCCGCTGATAACCCGGCGTGAGACAAATCCGTGCAAGCCGAGCGAGCGCTCGCCTGAGTTAACGAAGGTAAGAAACCCCAAACGCTCTGAACCTGCCTTTCGCATGGCGTATTCGGCCTCTGCGGCAACGTCGTTCTCGGTTGCGCCGGCGATGAGCGCATCCGCCGCAGCCATCATCCCGAGCTCTGCGACGTGAGCGGTCTTTTTCATACGGGCGATTTCATCGGCTGACTTCACCATGCGTAGCTCGCTCATGATATCGTCGTTCTCGACCATGGTGATGTCGGGATTGAGCTTTCTGAAACGAAATACTTCGAATCCGGGAGCGGTGTGCGTATCGAACCCGACGGTAGCTTTGCGAAGGTCGTGGGCCTTCATCGCGGTAAAGAAGTGCTGCATAAGCTCGTTGGCACTGGTCCAGCCGCGGACGTCGTTCACCCACGTGCTCGCACGAACCTGTTCCACCTCGGGCTGGAAAACGATAATGGTAGGGTCAGCGTCTCGATAGAACAACATTCGAGCCTGCCGCCGATAATCTCCTGTGATGTAGTAGTAGTTCTCAGCCCCTGCAATGAGCATCGCATCGACGCCCTTTGCTCTCATAAGCTCTTGAATCTGTTTTTTTCGTTTGCCATAGACAGCCATTTTTTCCTCCGAACGTAGGTGAAAAACTCAGCAAGCAGGCAAAATAACCCTCACCTGCGAACCACGTACATACTGCTTTCTACGGACTTTTCAAAGGTACGCATATGCTCGGGGCGCGTGATGAGGTATAACCGATCGTTTCGTTCTTCGATGAACCTCCGCTCTTTGAGCTCAGAAATGCCAGCATCAATCAGGGTTTGCGGTGTAGCTGCGTCATCCAAGCTACAGGCAGCACACGCTTGATGTATCTCAGCGGAGGTGAACCCTTCACGTTTTTCCGGTTCCTCCTCTCCCTCTTCGATGAGCATTGCGTACAAGACGCTTTGAGCCCCTGAGCTTAGGTCCCGCACTTTGTCCATCAATTCCTGACTTTCGGGGGCTTCATCGCCCGTGTAATTACCTTCTTCGTTTTCTTGTGTCATTCTCAACTCCCGTGTGACTCATTCCGAAGTCCGCGAGGCACGAATCATCGTGAGTAGCATCTTGAACCGCTTTGCAGCCTGAAGCGCGTGCGGGACGTTTGCGGGCATCACGACCATGGTCCCTTCACGTGCGTGGACGGCGTTCCCCCCAATCGTGATCTCTGCTTCGCCGTCGACGATCTGCACGACTGCATCATATGGTGCGGTGTGTTCGCTCAAGCCTTGCCCCACATCGAAAGAAAACAACGTAATCGTGCCCGCTTTCGTATCGATCAGGGTCTTGCTAACTACAGAATCGGTCGAGTAATCGATCAGTGCCTTCACATCGAGTGCTTTCCCTCTGTACGTTTCTATCTCGCTCACTTCCGTTCCTCCACTATTCTGACTACGTGAGTCGCACTTAGGTAGGCGCTGCGCCACGAAAACGTTTCGGACGCGCACCGGTCATGCTCCGATTCGGGTTCAACGTGCGCGTGCTCACGACAGTCCTTTACGCCAACATCTTCGGTTTAGCGGCGTCCGGAGTGCGAACCAGCTTAATATCGTGCGAGTCGACGAGGACCTTCAGAATGTCGTCGTTTGCCCAGCCGGGGACAATCGGACCGAGTAGATGCTGTTCAAGTCGAAGCGCAAGCTCCACAGGATCGTAACCGCCTTCTGTCGATCCAGCCACCACAAGCGTCAGCGCTAGGTCGTTGACTTGCGCGCCAAAAGGGTTGGCACAATGCCTGCTCTCTCGAAAAAAGGTCCGTTCGCAAGCGCAACTGTTTTATCCTTACGTCCTCTCTTTTTGGCTAATCTAGTAAAAAGTGGTTCCGCGCCAAGAAAAACTCAATTTAAGAGCGTGTTACATTACCTGAAAAACATGGCTTTGCACGACGTCAAACTAAATCGCATTGACCTCATTTTCTTGGCGGCAGGCAGCGTAATCTTTCTGCTTTTTGTTCTTGACCTAACTGGCACCCGAATTCTGTTCAACGGCGATGCGAGTTCTGCGAGTTTCTTGCTTAGCACGCTCACCCAAAGCCTTGCCGCGCTGTTTGCTATCACCTTCTCTGTCTTGATCATCGCAATTGAGTTTTCTGCATCGAAGTATACGCCGAAAGTGTTGCACTTCCTCCTCGCATCTATCTTCAAAGATTTTCAAATCTTAGGCATCATCGTGTTTTTTTTCGCGGCGATGTTTGTCAACTTCCTCACACTTGCCCACGTAAGCGGGGTCACGGTCCCCAACAATATTAGAGTGTTCGCATCACTCAGTGTAGCTCTCACGGCGTGTAGCTTCTTGTTGATCTTAAATCTATTCCGCCGCATTCCGCGGTTCTTTAATCCTGAAGACGTTATTGGAGACGTTAAGGCCGCGGCTCTAAGGGAGAACGGGCCGCGCGAAAACACGAACCTCATTAAGATCCTGGGGGATATCATTAGGAAAGAGACCCTGCAGGGGAATGTTGACGTCGCAAGCGACGCTTTGACAGCGCTGGAAGATGTGTCAGTCTATAATTTCAAAAATCGCAGAGAGGGGTTGAACGAAGAGGTGCTGGAACAGCTGTTCGATATTGCCCGGACGGCGATCAGGATCGACGATACGAGCACAGAGATCGAGGTCGTTGACTCCATTCGAGCCGTGTGTGTAGCTACCATCGAAGAAGATAGTAAATATCTTGGGGGTTTCAGATACCTGAGAGAGGTCGGCATCCTCGCTCTCGATCGCTCGAGAGGGATCGTCCATTCCCAGCTGTTGTTGTCAGTGTCTCACCTTTTCACCGATTTGGTATCATACGCAAAGGAGAAGGAACGGAACGCGCAGGCTCTGTTCTCGATTATGCAATTCTTCATCTTAGGTAGTTTCTACAACGCAAATCACGAGTCTGTGGCGAACCACATAATTGAGGATATGACGTCTGTTTGTACTCAGCGAGAAGTCGAAGTCGCTTTCAACGGAGTAATGGAAAAGAAAGAGACGGTGCGATCGTATTTCGGAGGAAAAGATCCTGAAGATGCTATCAGAGATTTCTACGATGCTTTGATGGCATACTGAACCTCGCGAACGGTTACAACTGCGCGTCAGGAATATGGCGCTTGTCTGAGCACTTGATGTCGTACAGTTCTGCCTTTGCTTTACCAATCGGGCACTCTGGCGAGTGCTTATCGGGGCCGCAGTGGAGGCAGGCATTATCCAAAGCTTTGAGAGCGTCATCTACTTGGTCAAAGGAAATCTCTTTTCCGCTATATTTCCATTTAGTCAAACGATCACCTTTCTATCTAGGCTGGCTTATTATATGATGTCTTGAATATTAAAAGCTCGCCCGATTATCACGGCGCTGATTTGCGAACGCTGTATTGACCACAAATCGAAGGTTGTGAGGAAGAAAACCGGTAGTCTGGCAGCGAACTAGCAGAGCGCTGTGCGCGAAGGAAATAAGAGGGCAAATTCCATCATGCTGGAAGCCCTCAACTTAGCTAAGAGATTTAGCACACTGCAAGCGGTCGATGACCTCAATCTCCGGGCTGCACAGCATAGGTGTTCGGTCTCCTCGCCCAAACGGCGCAGGCAAGAGCATGTCCATGACTAGGCTGATACGCACGACGCGGTCAACAAGCGGTGAAATACCGTTCGGGCAACTGCTCAAGTCAGCGAACGAGGCCTGCTCGCGATTTGTCCGCAAGATATCGTCGTCTGGTCCGATCTGACGTGCCAACAGAATCTCGCGCTGATGAGGAACCTGTACGACCATATACGAAATTCCAAAGGCAATCCTGAAAACCGCATCGAAGATCATTTGCGTCGCCTGGCGCTCGCGAGGGGGGTGGTGATACGCTGTTCCCTCGCGCACTCACTTTAGTCCCACGGCCTCATCGAAGCGCAACGATGAAGAACGAAGAGGGGCAATGTTAGCGACGTGCGGAGCATGACTGAGCAATTGTCCGATCATACAACGGATGCCTACGCATTACAGGTGCAAGGCCTGACAAAGCGATATGGTGACCTGGTCGCCGTTGACGATCTCTCTTTGCAGATCAAGAAGGAAGAGATATTCGGATTTTTAGGACCCAACGGAGCCGGAAAGACCACCGCCATCAACATGATGGTGGGACTCCTGAGCCCGACAGGCGGTGCGGTACTCATCAACGGACAAGACCGGGCGCGAGTGCCGAAAAGGAGTGTAGGCGTCTGTCCGCAAGAGCTTGTGTTGTGGGAGGAGCTGACGTGCGTAGAGAATCTCACCCTCATAGGCGACATGTACGACCTTCCACGGGTGGTCACGAATGAACGCGTGCGCTCATTGCTCGCTGATCTCGCGCTTTCTGAAAAGGCGAAGGCGCGCGTGTCGCAGCTATCTGGAGGCATGAAGCGCCGACTCAACGTCGCCCTCGCCGTTGTACACGATCCTGACATCGTGGTGCTGGACGAACCCTCTTCTGGCCTAGACCCGCAGTCCCGCTTGTTGCTGTGGGACTTCATCCGCTCGCTCAAAGGCAAGGGAAAAACTACCATCCTCACGACCCACGCCATGGAAGAGGCCGATGCGTTGAGTGACCGCGTTGCCATTATCGACCACGGCAAGCTCCTTCAACTCGACACTCCTCAGAACCTGAAAAGGACCATCGGTTCCGGTGATATCATAGAAATCCAACTCGCCGAACCCGAACGGAACGAGACCGTGATAGCTGGCCTCAAATCCGTCAAAGGCATCCAAGAAATCAAAGACGTGGGCGGAAAAATAAACGTACGAGCATTGAATGCGGTTAGCTTACTCCCGGAGATACTCGAACGTGTCGACGCGATGCACGCCCGCGTCTCAGACATTGCGATTCGGGAAAATACGCTCGAGGACGTCTTCATCTATCTTACCGGACGGGGGTTGCGGGAGTGACCGTCAAGTTCCTATCATTGGCGGTAAAAGGGCTCAAGCAAGCACTTCGAGATCGCCGCTCCCTTTTCTTCCTTCTGCTATTCCCGGTCGTATTCATGATCATTTTTGCCTTCGCTTTCGGCAGTCCGAGCTCGCTTGGCACCGGGACGACGCCTCACAAGATTGCGGTGATCAATCTCGACCGAGGGGCAACAGCGTCCATCAACAATACCGACCTGCACATCAACGCTGGCGCGAATTTCACCGCGCTCCTCGAAAATGTCACGTACGAGGGAACCAATACGCACATGTTCACTCTCACTAACGCCAGCGCAGATCAGGCCCAGACTTTGCTTAAGAGTCGCGGCCTTGATGCGGCGATTACCATCCCGGAAAATTTTTCACAGGCGGTCGTTTCATTAAGCAATGCCTCCGCGCGGACTGAAGCGACTTCAGACATCGGCCTGCAGGTGATCAACGCAAGCAGCGCTCAAGCTGCCGCGCTGAGCGCCCAGCTGCCAACAAATGCGACGCTCCCCAGACCGAGCAACGTCACGGCACAAGTCACCGTCGAAGGTGATACAGGCAGTGCCGCATTTGGCGCCGCGCAAGGCCTAATCTTCAACGTTCTTCAACAATACGAGAGCCAGATACAGGCCACAGCCAGTCGGCAGGTTGATGCGACGCTGGGGCAAAATCAGAGCCAGCTGAACGGCAACTACATTTCAGCGGCCGTCGAGCCCCTGACCGGCGCGCGCTCATTCACGTATTTCGACTATCAGGCGCCGGGATTGATTGTGTTCGCCCTACTCCTGCAAGTGAGCAGCGTTGCACAAGACCTTGCTAGAGAAACGGACAGCGGAACGCTGACAAGGCTCAAACTCTCCAACATGCGGTCATTCGACCTGCTTTTCGGCACGCTGCTGACGTGGATCATCATCGCCGTGGTGCAAATCTTGCTGCTTTTCGGTGTCGCCGTAGCGCTTGGTTTTCAGTGGTCGGGCGGTGCGAATTCCATCGAGCTTGCCGTGTTTATTGGTATCATAGGCGGGATAGCCTCGATTTCGCTCGGCTTACTGCTCGCGGCGTTTGCCCGAAACGAGCGGCAGGCGGCACAATTAGGGGTCCTTATTGCTGTGCCGGTATCATTCCTCACGGGGGCGTTCTTTCCGCTCCCCAGTGAACCCCTCGGAACCGCTTTTGGAACGACATTCCAGGTCTACGATCTGCTCCCCTGGACACAGGTCGCAGACGCGATTCGTCAAGTTCTTGTCTTCGGGAGTAGCTTCAGCGACGTGGCGATCTACGTAGGATTTGCGATCGTTCTCACCGCGATCCTCTTTATCGTCGGTGTGATCTCATATTCGCGGGTGCGATTGCGGGCGGAATAAAGCTATCGCAGCTCGCAGAATAGCATAAGGGATTTCACAAGCGGACGTGAAATTTGCGCACTCAGGCAGGCGGCGGCACGGAATAGCGCGCGGACAAAGGGCGTAAATCTGACCGGTAAAGCCCCGGAGGGGCGAGCGGAACTCGTGCGGTGCTATTTGGATCGATCCGAAGGGTAACGGAGAAATGAGCGGCTGTGGTTGCTCGCGCGCGCGTCTAAGGGCACAAAGGTAACTGAAAGGCTATTTCGATTCTTTCTCCAAGCAGCGCAAATGGCAAAGTATTTCGTATGAAGCCTGCCAGAATTGATAGGGGATACTGATGGCAAAAATAGAAGCAAAAATGGCTGACGAAATGCGAGCAGCGTGTATATTCCACACAGGCGCGGTTACTGCGATAGGAGACGACATGGGGCGGCTACTCGGTGAAGTCATCGAATGGGTGATGAAGGGGGGCTTGCAGATGGCAGGGCCTCCATTCGCGGTCTATTATAGCAGCCCGGAAGATATGGCGCGAGGCGAAATGCAATTTGACGTGGGAATCCCCTTCACCGGAGAGGCCCAAGGCGAGGGTAAAATACAGATCAAAACCTTCCCTGAGCACGAAGTCCTGTCAGCGATTCATAAAGGACCGTATAACCAAATAGCGCCCGTTTATGCGGCGTTGATGGAACACGCTGCGCAAAACGACTACGAGGTCACTGGAGCGCCGATGGAGCTATACTTGACAAACCCAATGGAAGTTGCAGAAAGCGACTTACTGACTGAGGTACGGTTTCCCGTCGCAAAGCGGAGGCGTTGACAGGCCCCTTTAGAACGCGACTGTTGATTTGGCGATTTTTGCCGGATCCGCGCAGCAGCGCTGAACTCGTCAGCTTGCGGCCAGCACACCAGTGCTTCAGGGCCTCGAGCTGTCCCTCTTTCTTGACTATCTAAGTTTATTGCTCGAGGCACCCAGTAACTCACGCGTGGAGGCGCCAGAAGCGGATTTTTCACGTGACCACGGTGCGAACGAAGAAAAAAAGCATGTGAGATTGGTGAACGCGTAATAGAAATCACGCTAACGCCGCATCACATTAGCACAAAGTCAAAATCGGCGATCTTCTCGTGCACGTCAGCGAGTGCTTCACAGAGGTCGTTTCTTTGCCTTCGCAACTTGTAGCGTGTCAACGGGTTGAGGCGGCTTGTTGATGCCAACTTTCGTTGCACTAGTTCAAGCGTGTCGAGCAAGCCGTCATACTCGGCGTACAGGGCTGTCAGCTGCGTTGTCGGGGTTATCGCCACCAGCGGTGTGTTTGTGTCGGTCGACATTTGCCACGTGCTGGGGTACATAATGTTGCCATTTTTGTCCGTCTTGATGAGGTAGGCGTCATGGTTACCATGGCTCGTCCATGAGTTACCATACCCGCAGATAACATACCCGCCGTCAGCGGTCTGCCTGACACAGTAGTCGCCGTCATCTCCGGCCCTCCCGTACGTCCGCCCCCACTGCGCGCTGCCCGTCGCGTCGACCTTAAGGAGGAAGACCTCAGTGCCGTGGCGCGTGGAAAGCGAGGATGTAGAGCCCACGGCGATGTACCCGCCATCGGACGTCTGCTGCACTGAGTAGCCGTACTCGTCTCCAGGACCGCCATAATATGCGCCCCACGTCTTCTGTGAAGCGTTCGTCTGACCGGTGGCATTGACCTTCTTGAGGTAGAGCTGGCTGCCCCTGCCTTGGGAAGTCCTCGATCCCACGAGGATGTACCCGCCGTCGTTGGTCTGCTGGATCTCGCTAACCCCCCCGTACGACTTGCTCCACTGCACGGCGGGCGCTGCGCCGACCTCTACGGGCGATCGTCCCGACACCTGCGCCGCGGCGCTGCTCGCCTTCCCGGCCGCGGTCAGCGCCATCTCGTGGTGCACCGGCTGGACGTTCGCATCCGTCCTCACCGGGTGGGTCTGCTGCAGCACGTTGCCCTGCTCATCGGTGACCGTAAAGGTCACCTCGTCAGCGTTCTTCTTCGGTGCCGCGCTAACCACTGCCGTCGATCCAATCACGATAACAGCGAAGATGAGTGCAATTAGCGTTGTTTTTAGTCGCATGTGAATCCTTTCTGAAAAAGGTCACAAGGGAGTCCACACATCGAAACTTAAAGGCTTGTAACTCGCAAATGTTACAGTGGGAGTCCTCGTTCGTTGCCACCTTCACGAGCCAGAGGTCTATGGACCCGGCGCCGAACGAATAGGTGTTTCCGACGAGCGCGTAGCCGTCGGACGTTACGACGAGTTGGTTGAACCAATCATCGCTGGCCCCGCCATAGGTCCGCTCATCAAGTTCGTTCCTAAACTGCATTACACTATGCAACGGCTTGTAACTGACCTACGTGTTTTACATAGCGGTTTTTTAACTAACCTACGAGTCATTTTAAATATGCAGTAGCAAGTACGACTCGTGAGCACGTGCGTCGAGTAGTCCTAAGATATAGAGAGGGGGCAAAAGATCGAATCCACAAAGCCTGGTAAGCAGAAGCCTAGAAACAAAAATGACTCTAGAAACGTCGAAATCCCGACGACATAAACCGCTAAAACCCGCGGCTGCGGCAACAGTGGACGATGCAGAGACGCCGGGGGACGACTACAGCTACATTCCCGCTCTTAACGACGCCATTGCAGGCTATTTCAAGGATGCCGTCCGCATCACCCTAAGGGAACCCGCGAAATCCCTCTTCTTTCTCCGGACTGTTTTGTGGCAGAAGAAAGCGGCCCGCGTGCGGCGGAAATGGCAGAGTAGTGGCCTGCACGTGCCGGCCCTTCTCATCGTGAGCGTAACGAGCAAGTGCAACCTTCGCTGCAAAGGATGCTACGCCTTTGCGCATGACAATGGCAAATCAAGAGCGCCGGAGTTGAGTGACGCTCGGCTTCGTGCTCTGGTCGCTGAGGCAAACGAGCTTGGCATCTCGGCAATTCTATTCGCGGGAGGGGAACCACTGATGCGCAAGGATCTCCTGACCATTACCAAAGATTTTCCTTCCGTTATATTCCCGATAGTTACGAACGGAACGCTCATCGATGAGGGCACGCTTGACCAGTTTCGAAACCAGAGAAACGTTATCCCCGTCGTTAGTATCGAGGGCGATGAACGCGACACTGATGAGCGTCGAGGCGTCGGGATGCATGAGCGCCTGCAGAAAGCAATGGAAGAGATGCGCGCCAAAGGAATCTTTTTTGGTTGCTCTCTAACGATAACACGGTCTAACTTTTCGACGATCACCGATGACCGGTTCATGGAAAGCCTCATCCACGCAGGGACTAAGCTCATCCTCCTTCTAGAGTATGTTTCAGTGGAGGCAGGCACTGAAGACTGGATCTTGACGGATGAGCAGCGGAGCACGCTGGCGCACAAAACAGAGCGATTTCGCACACAATTTCCTGCAATCTTCATTGAAATTCCTGGAGACGAGGAACAGTATGGCGGGTGTCTGGCTGCAGGGCGTGGATTCGTTCACGTGAGCCCCGATGGAGATCTTGAGCCGTGCCCGGTTTCCCCCTACTCCGATACAAATGTGCGGCAGCTCTCGCTCAAAGAGGCGCTGCAATCGAGACTTTTGCAGGCAATTCGCCAACGTCACGAGACACTCAGCGAGATGGAGGGCGGCTGCGCGTTGTGGACTGAGCGTGAGTGGGTACAATCTTTGCTACAACCCGCAGAACGTTCCGTCATTCCACTGCGACGGCTTGATTCGACACGCCAAGCTGTAGAATAAACGCTTAAGGAAGGCCTGGCCGAGATTCTGGGAGCTACCGATCTTCCGAAGTTGTGGCCGCATTGGCGTCGCTCTGCATCTGCAGGGCGCCTGCAAATTGCCGCAGTCTCTCGTTGTACTCCTCATTTTTGACCACCGCCGCACGAAGCGCAAGCACGCTGGCGGGGTGTCTCCCGCATAGAGCTTGCATATCGCTAAACAACTTTTTATTCTCGTTGCCCCCCTGCGTGCAAAAGAATGCGACGCGGTTGAATTTCGACTTGTTGATGGTGATATAGGTCCGCATCGGACTTGACATCAAGCCGTTCCAGCCGGGCGTACCAAGCGCGACCACATCGTACAACGTTGGATCGTGAATAAGGGTTTTTAGCACCGTCAGCTTGTTTCTAGCTGCGTCTCGCCCAGACCTTAGCCTAGTGGTCCTGCGCGTTTCTTGGTGTCGATGAGTTCTTCACTATCGCACTGCAGCAGGTCTGCTAAAGCTTCTCCCACTTTCTTGGTGGTCCCGGTTCTCGAATAAAACACCACTAGTGGCTTCACAGTTTTTCCTCGGATCAGGTTACGCGAATACCAGCTTTTAATTTTATGGTTGCTTGCTCGCGAACGCTGGTAGGTGTCGGCCAGGCGACTCCCAAGCGTCGAAAAATGGTGACGGTAGTGGACGGCTCAAATAGGGTTGAAAATTGAATTAATCGTGCTCGGCAGCAGCGTGCGCCAGCTGGAACCATGCGAACTACTATGCGGTATGACCCGGTAGGGCTCGTGGGTCGCTGTAGTCATACTTGGTAAGAGCACCCCATTCGTAGGCATCTTTTGAGGTTAGACAGCCTTCCACTCAACCGTTCCCATTGTTTCCTGTGCAACGGTCACGTACGTTCGGACAAGACTAATGCGTTGAAGCGCCGGAATAGTAAAAATGGCAAACGCATAACGGGGTTTATTTACGTTATAGCCAACAGGTAACGTCTTGATCAAATGCGGCCTATAGAGGCTTGCGTTAGCAGCGCTCGCTGGACAGTTTGGAGACGGCAGTCGAAACGAAGCTAGAGACTACTTAAAACGACGTCAGAGCGCCCGTCGGAATTTGCTTCCAATGGAGTGTTAGCGAGCCCTGCGTCTACGCGTGAAAATGCGCTGGACGTCGCCCGTTTAAAAGAATAAAAATCTCTGCGCGACAGAAGACCTTTATTTCAAGTCCAGATTTTTAAAAGAAAGTCGAAATGGAACCGAAATCGTTAAATATAACGCCTGTAGTGTTTAATGTGTCGATGCTGGAGAGCGAGGGCCCGCTGCGTGGCCCTACCTCGAACCGTCTCTTATTCCGTGCGGCGGACCCCGCTCCGTGTTGACCGCTAAAGGTTAAGCTTTTGGTTTTTTTCGCTGTTGCGATGCTTGTCTGTTGCTCTCTTACGTGGGGGCTGCCGTGACACACGACGGAGCCCGTGCTAGTTATGTTCACAATGAGGTTTTGCAGCGCCGTTACTTCGGCTGAGCCAACCCCGGTCACCGCAGCTCAGGTCGTTTCTGTTTGCAGCTCGTAACTCCGCAGAGTTCCAACGCCGGTCTGCGCTGCCGTGTGATTGGTCGCGGTGCCGCGTAAGTTCGCCGTACTCGCACTGGAAAGCTCGTCGTGAGCTGCGTCGCGTTGAGCTGAATGTCGAAAGTACCCGCGCCCCGCAAGGTCAGATTTAATGAACTTGTGTTCAGCCGGGAACCACTTGCCACGGTCCCTGCGCCGTTCTTACTTATCTGATTGATAGCGGTGACCTGATATGTGGATGGCTATTAGCTTCGCTATCACTATTGGCTGAGCGGCGTCAATCGTCAGGATGCCGTTTGTAACCTCCGTTCGAATGCCCGAAATCATGTTGCTTGCTGCCTCGACTTGCACGGACTGGGTGTCGCAATGGGCCACGTGCAGCGTGCCAAGAAGTGCGAAGTTAATACCGGTAACGGGGGCGACGTTCCTCGTTTCTGTAGCCATAGTCTCCGATTCGTTGCTCGGGCTTGATTTGATCTGTGCGCAAGCGCTGACGACTGCTGCGCCCACCGCCGCGTGCTATTATACAAGCTGCTTTCATTCTCTCGAACCTGTAGCGCGATTATAATAATGCGCCGCTAGGGATTTCGAGACTGTCGGTTCAGCATAAAATATATATAGTAATATCTTGTAGTATATCTAAAGATATATTATTAGGAGGTGCTTTACATAGATCAAAGAAAACACAAAAAAATGTGGCGCCGGGCGGGCCCGGGATTGTGTGCCTAAGGGTGCATCGTCTGGAAAAAGAGGTGACTGACTTGAACAACTTGTGGGTTGATTTCGTTGAAGCGCCGTTGCCCCAGTGCATTGAATGCATACATTTGGATCGTAGAACGCTCCGGTGTCCCGCTTTTGGGAACAAGCCGATACCGGACGACATTCAGCTTAACCTCAGCGACCATCGCTATCCGTACCCAGGGGACCGCGGCATACTGTTTGAAGAGAGACATTCTTCAGTGCTTTCTGGTGAACATTCGCTGCCTCTGAGAGCTGAATGAGCGATTATAGTCACAGGTAGCCCTGTTCAAAACTAAATGACTGTTGTGGCCGAGACTCTTGCTGATATGCCGTATGAGTAGGAAGCTCACTTAAAAACGGCAAACGTGGCTTCACTGGGCTCGGCCAGAACTTGACGATTTACGAGTTCAACGAGCTCCTGTTTTGAGCGCTCCATTTGCCGGAGGTGGTACGCTTGCTTCATGACTGCTACGTCAAGAGCCGCTTCGATGGGCACCGCGCAGTATCTGGTCGGCCCTTCAGCTGATTCTTCAATCATCCCCTTCTCAAAAAGTCCGTTCAGTGCCTTGTAGACATCCGCGCGAGCAACGCCTGTCTCATCAACAAGCTCACCGGCAGTTTCAGCGCCGCGGTTGAGCAGCGTGAAATAAAGGCGAGCTTCCATTTCGTTGATGCCAAACGTTCGCAGCCGTTCTACTACCGCCTTCTCCATGAGCCGGTAGTTTTGTCCGAATGGTTTTATACATATGGACACGATGCCGCACGCGCGAAGACGAAAGCCGATGCTTTGCGCGGGTTTAGGCGTCTTTTTTGGGGCAAATCTGCCCTATCTCAAGCTTAGACTCTGTGATTCGCATAGGGACTAGAAAAGGGCCCGTAATCACTGTCTCCGCGTGTCGAGCTAGCGCACAGGCTGCGAACAGGATAGCAACTCTCAATCTCGCTGCTTTTTTCTACCGGCCGAAAAGTGAATTGGAACAAATGTTGAATCTTTTGTGGCTACGCGTCTCTCTCGTGAGCTAAAAGCCCGTCAATCACTTCTCGAAGCACGGTCACGTTGTTGTAACGCTGCTCTCGCGACGCGTAAACGAGCGTGGCGATCGTTCTAAGAGGGCAGCTTCACGACAAATCGCGCACCCCTTCCTTCTTCGCTCTCCACGGTGATCGTTCCGTCGTGCAATTCGACAATCCGCTTGCAGACGGCAAGACCAAGGCCAGTGCCCTTCGCCTTATTCGTAAAAAGAGGGCTGAATAGCTTATCCTTAATGTCTTCGCGAATTCCGACGCCAGTATCTTCGACGGTCACGAGCACCGCTCCATCTGAGGGAGCGGCGCAGATTGTGAGCCGTCCGCCCTCGGGCATCGCCTGAATTGCGTTGAGGATCAGGTTCGTGAACACGCGCTGCATAAGTCGGCGATCGAGGTAGAGCGATAAATCGTCGGGAATGTCGGTCGTCACTTGAACCTTACGAGGCACTTTCATTGATGAGAGCGTCGAGGCAATAAGATCGACCGCTGATCTGCGTTTGCTCCGGATTGAGGGGTTGCGCGTAGGCCTGCAAGTCCGCCACGATCTTGTCCATATAACGCACTTGTTCATCGATGAGGTCGCACAGTCGATCGACGTTATCCCAGTCGGCACCTCCGCGTTCGTCCGGTGACGTGGAGCACCCGCTTCTTCTTCTGTAAATCGATTGCAAAGCGAATTGCCTGTAGCGGATTACGCAAATCGTGACCGACCATAGTGGCAGTCTCGCCGATCGCGGCAAGACGTTCTACGTTCTTGAGGGCTTCCTCTGCTTCTAGGCGGGCCGAGATATCAATGCCGGCACCAAGCACCCCGACAAAGGTGCCTTGATTGTCAAAGAGCGGCGTGCACATCCATTCAATCCACAATCGGCGTCCGTCCTTTGTGACGTTCTCGCTGACCATTTGGGTGTAGCCGTCAGCGGCGTGGAGAAGGTTCTGCGTGAAGTGGGCAAACTCGCTTTCCGTGCTCTCCGTTGCCAGCAGCGGCGTACCAACCAGCTTGTGTCCGATGAGCTCTGCTTCAGCATATCCAAAGAGCTGTTGTCCGTAGTTGTTGAGGAAGGTGATATTGCCCTGTAAATCCGTCTGCAATATGACGCTGTTGACGCCCTGGATTAGTTCCCGGTACTTGTGCTCGCTTTGCTCAAGTGCCGCCTCTATTTGGTTGCGTTCAGAAACGTCAGTTCCTGAACTAAGCGTGCCAACTATGGTGCCCGCAGCATCTTTAAGGAGTGCGTTATGCCACTCCATATCGCGTTCTTCACCGCGGGCTGTTTGCACGGGGCTCTCAGAGCGTCTGAACGGTTCTATCTCTCCAGCAATGATCCGTTCAAATCCGTCAAGCGTCTTCTGTCGGGCGCGATCGGGCACAAATTCCGTAAACCAGTCTTTGCCTAGCGCCTGCTCTTGCTGTACGCCGAGGAGCTCGCACCCTTTGCGATTAAGACGAGTGATCCGCCCAGCCGTATCGAGCACGACCATCAGGACTTCAGCGGTATCGAGGTACTGCTGCGCTTGATCGCGTTCGCGCCGAACAGTTGCTTCGATCCGCTTGCGCCCTGTAACGTCCCTTGCCGTTGATATGAGCGCTTCAACGATCCCCTCTTCGCTATAGATCGGGGTGAGAACGTATTCGTAATCCTTCTCGCCGCTCGGATCGACCCAACGCAACTCGTCGGTCACCGGGCGGCCCGTTGCGAACACAATGTCACCGAGGGCAATCATGCGCTGCATCGGCTCAAGTGGCAATCCGAGCTCCGTCCACGTCTTGCCTACCATTTCGTGCGGCTTAAATCCCAGCGCTCGGGCTCCAGGCCGATTGACGTATATATAGCGGCTGTCCCGATCAAACACGTAAATTAGATCGGCGGACGCGGATAGAAACCCCTCGAGAGTCCGTGTCTGCTTAGCAACCTTTCCAGCCAAGCTCTCGTGTTCCTCGCGCAGGCGTTGTTCGTCAGTGACATCACGCATAACGATGACAATGCGCGCGACGCGCCCTGGCTTCTCGCGAACGGGATAAATCGAGAAAACTTTGCGCTTGGTATCAATCACTGCTTCAGTTCGAATAGGTGCATTCGAAGCAATCGCCTCTTGCCTCCAAGTAGTTATTTGCTTTGCCAATTCGCTTGAAATGACCGAACCCACCGATGCCCCGACCGCTTCAGAAAAGGTCGTGCCGAGCCAGAGTGCCGCAGCTTGATTAAGAGCAAGGATAACGTCGCTCTCGTCGATGACCAAAACAAAATCGAACAGTGCGTTGAGGAGTGCATATGCAGCGGGTTCCGACTCGCTCACTGGCGTCGCGGCGTCATCCGACTGCATCTGATTTTCATTTTCGAGTTCGCGCATGCTGTCACGCTTCCGCGAACGAAGGCGGCGACTACACGTTAGCGTTAGCGTGTATTAAGCTTATCTGGCGTCCTGCGTTCAATCGCGGCACGACGGGCGTAGGTGGAGCTTCGAGCACGTAAGTGCGCTCTCTGACTATCAAGCTGCGTCTGACGTGCATCGAATTCTGCGCTCTGCGAATAAGCCTTGTCACGCGCTATGAGTGGGGGCCACTAACGAGCTCGCTTCTGTCAATAACAATTAATAACATTAAGCGTCTGGACTATTGGGGTTTAGGCATGGATAACGCCGTAGATAACCTATTTGAGGCACTTTTCGCTCTTACTGACTTGCGAGTGCTGCTGCGCGAGACTGCCCCATTGCACAAGTTGAGTGCGGAGCAACAGATGCAAGCGCGAGACGCTCTCGCACGCGCAAAAGCCGCTTTGTCAAAGCTTGAAGAGGAGCTTCAAGAATGAAAATCGCAGGAAATATACCGATCCGTGAAGTCGAGGAGAACTTCATCAACATCCAGCCGATCCAAGCCGCAGGCCGTTTGACTGCAGAGGCGATGAAGGCGCTCATCGCCTACGGCGACGGTTACTCAACGTGTGACCAGTGCCGCAAGCCTTTTCGACTCGATAAGATCACCAAGCCGCCCATCGCCGAATTCCACAAAGATCTCGCCAGGTTCCTCAACATGGATGAAGCCCGTGTCACGCCGGGGGCGCGCCGCGCCTTTCAAGCAGTTTGCCTCGCGCTTGCGGAAAAAGGCGACACGGTTTTAGTCTCAGCGCTCGGACACTACACCGAGTTCCTCGCAGTTGAGAATGCAAAGGCCACCGTTCGTGAAGTTCCCACAAATGATCTTAATATCGTCACGGGCGATGCCGTCGCGCAAAAAATCGAAGAAGTGACGCGCGAACAGGGCAAATCGCCCGTGCTCGCGATGCTCGATCACTTCGACTACTCGCTCGCCAACGAACACGACATCGCCGGAGCGGCTAAGGCAGCGCACCAGTACGACATTCCCATCTTGTACAATGGCGCGTACACCGTTGGCATAAAACCCGTTGACGGCAAGGCGCTCGGCGTAGACTTTGTTGTGGGAAGCGGGCACAAGTCAATGGCGTCGCCTGCACCGAGCGGCGTTTTGGCAACGACTAGCGGGTACGCGGATACGGTGTTCAGCACCACGCAGATGATCGGCGATGTTACCGGGCGGCAGTTTGGCGTGAAGGAAGTCCAGATGCTCGGCTGCACGCTTATGGGCGGCAACATCCTTGCGATGATGGCATCTTTTCCGACAGTGAAGCGTCGCGTAGAGGAATGGGATGAGTACGTCACGAAGTCAAACTACGTTGTCGATGCGCTTCTTGGCATAAGAGGGAATACGTGCGTTAGCGAGTACCCGCGCAAGCATACTTTGAGCAAGGTGGATACGACTGGAAGTTTTGACACGGTAGCGCGGACTCATAAGCGGCGAGGTTTTTTCTTGAGCGATGAACTGAAGCAGCGGGGCATTGTTGGCGCTTTTTCTGGGGCGACCCGCGCGTGGAAGCTCAACACGTATGGCTTGAGTTGGGACCAGATACGCTACGTAGCAGATGCATTCAAGGAAATCGCTGGGAAGTACGGACTGTCTTAGCGATGGCGGCGAATTTCAGTCGTCTCGGCGCACACGCCGTCGATCATCGGGTCCACGGTTTTGCTCGCACAGCGTGCAATTTACTTTTGAACAACTCGTGCAGCTCTTCCGACCCGCCGAAGCTGCTTCGGCATTAATGTTAAGTGAGCGTATAATTCAGGAATGAGTTGATCCAGTCATTCAACAGCTACGGTTGCTCCAGGAAGTGAGCGACTTGCGCTCCAAATTTGCGCGCGCTCTGTTTATCAAGCTTGTTGACTTGCGTAATCGGTATCCCCATAAGCTTAGCAAAATCCTCTATGAGATTCCTGTCCGTATCGGAGAGCTTGTTAACGTCGAGATATCCTCCAAACACCTCGATTGCTCGAACGCGCCCTGCAGCACGCGCTTGCAAGTCTGCCACGTACCGCTGCACGAGCTCCTCTTTAGGTACTTCTCCGTAGTCCACACAGACAACGAAAAGCGCCACGTCTTTGTCGTTTAAGTGATCGCGGTTCGCAGCGAGAAAGTTCACCACACTAGGTAGCGGGTGCTCTTCGTAAATCGGAGAGCCGATCACGATGAAGTCGAAATCGCGTGGATCAGCTTCGGCAACGTTCTGTACTGCCACTGCCACATGTCCTATGCTCGCGGCCCCTTCAGCTATCCACTCTGCAATGGTTTTCGTAGAGCCGTATCGCGTGTCGTAAATGATTAGAACGCGAGCCATGTTGCCCTTTACACCGTCCGGCATGAGTTCCAGCAATCACGCGTGCAACTTCTTAAGGAGCCACGCCATGTTTTTGCCTAGGGTGGTCATCGTGGCCATGCCCTCAGCATCGTTTTCTGCTTCACCGACAGCATGGCCGATTCCGATATTCCAGTAACTCGAACCGGGAACGATCATTTGACCAATGAAGAAGAAGTGATTGATCGAGTCGAATGCGTGAATGGCGCCAGCGCGTCGCATCGTTACGACCGCAGCGCCGACCTTACGCCGAAACATATCGCCGTTAGCGCGCGCTACCATTCCAGCGCGGTCAATAAGCGCTTTGAGTTCGGGCGTTATATCAGCGAAGTACGTCGGTGAACCTAAGATGATCCCATCTGCGTGGAGCATCTTGGCGATGTACTCGTTTACCGCGTCATCAGTCACGACGCAGCACTGGTCACGAGTCTCGAAACACTCCGAACACGCGATGCAGCCTTGAATTTGCGTGCCTGCGAGCTGAACGAGTTCGGTCTCGATACCTTCTCGTTCAAGTTCGCGGAGCGCCTGCTTAATGAGAATGGCGGTGTTGCCGTCCTTGCGGGCACTACCGTTAAAAGCGATAACCTTCACTGAAATACCCCTCGTTGCTTTTAACTAATTTGAATTTTTGCTACAACAACTGCAAATCATTCTTATAATTGTTGCGCTGATTTTTGTAGCGTTTCGCTGCGCAGCCTGTCGCTTCTGTTCGTCTGTGCGTCAAGAAGTATCACCGAAGTGTTTAAAACCGTTTAAGTGCCGGGGCGAAACTGCGGCAGCTATCAGTTAGTGCCCATGCTGCTCCGTGCTGAGTTGGAAAAGCGTAAATTATTCTATAACGGCGTCTCTTCCAACGAAACGCAATCCCCAGCACCGACTTGGCTGCTGTTAGCTTGAAATGGGCTTGTCTGCGCACCACACGTCATCTTTTACCGTGTGGTCATTCTTTGCTATACAAAACGGACACAGACTGTAGCCGTTGAACGGATTCATTCGTACCGGCTTGCCGCAACGGGTACATATTAACATTTCTGCCTCGGTCATGTTAGTGGCCCCCCATATGCTTGCGAAATCCGAATTTTGTCGATGACCTTTCACGCAATTCTTTGCATTTAAGCTTTTCGGAAGTCTGCTATTTCGCGTCGTAAAACGTTAACCGAGGCGTTTTATAAGCCCTCGGTCCGTTTTCTCAACTTGAAATGATTTTTTGAAAGAATGCGCTCCACTGTGCCGCGCTTAGGCTTAAAGAACTCAAATACGGCGAGCATTAATGATTGTTTAGCGCGTTCTCTAATCCGATTCGCGCGCTGCCGCGAACGGGCTGGCAAAGCTGCTAGTGTGCCCTGACTCCAAGCGGTCGGACACTGCGAAGTCCTGTATATATACGACGAGTCTGATACAGTCGTACGAGTATTTCGAGGAGCGGTTTTGCTCAAGAGTGCAGCTAGGATTCCACGCGCCACGTGCCGGCTCTTCGGCACAATAAAGGCCATAGGCAACATCAAAGACAGCGTTATTCTCGTCCACGGCCCGAAGGGCTGTGTTTATCACATTAACTACATACTCGGGATGCGGGGCGACAAAACATCCAACGTCTATTCGACCTGTATGGATGAAAAAGACGTTATTTTTGGGGCTGCTGAGAAACTTAAAAGCGCGATTGCCGAATTAGATCACGAGTTTAACCCCGCGCTCATCGCCGTGCTGTCCTGCTGCGCTTCCAGTATAATCGGTGAAGACGTTGAAAGCGTCGTGAGAGAAGTCCAGACGAACGCAAAGGTGCTGGGAATCGATTCAGGAGGCTTTGAAGGCGATTACCGATCCGGTTACAGCGAGACGCTCAGGCGACTCGTTGAAGTGCTTGTTGAGCCGTCGCGGACGCGTGATAAGCTGTCGGTGAACCTGATAGGCCTGCTGAGGGCAGGTCCTGACCTTAAAGAGCTCAAGCGTGCCTTGGCGCTCATCGGCGTCCGCGTTAATGCGGTCCTCACTGCGGGTGCCACGGTGCGTCAGATCGAGCATGTCGCCTCAGCGCAATTGAACGTCGTCGTCTGCGAGGCCACAGGCAAGGATGCTGCTGCACAGTTGGAGGAGCAATTCGATATGCCATATATCATCGAAGAACTCCCCATCGGGCATCAGGCAACGAGGCGGTTTCTCGCCCACGTGGCCAATGCGCTTGGCACGTCAGTGGATCTGGACGCCTTGTGTCCAGCCCCGGTCGCAGTTCCTCCCGTGGTCGGGAGACGGGTCGCGGTGATCGGCGGTCCGACGCGCGCAATCGCCGTCACAAACTTCCTAAAGGAGTGCGGTATCGAACCAGCGCTGATCGTATCCGACTTTGACGTCAATACAGCAGCGCGGTTGAGCGGGCTCGTCAGTGAGCGCTGCGAGGTACTCATCGCACCCGAGCACGAGACCATCTTGGAACGATGCAAAGCGCAGCGCGTTGATCTCATCGTGGGCGGCATGCTCGAACGCCCAATCGCATCGCGTCTCGGTGCCGATCATCTCGACATCATGCACGGGAGCGAAAAAACCGTCGGCTTTGCCGGCGCCGATGCGCTCCTCAAACGGTTGCGGGGTGACGAAAAGCCGTGATCACAGAAGGATGCTTGGTGAAAAGCAAGGAGATCCGTGGGACGGTTGGCGCAGTCATTCCGTATAATAAGTGCGTGTGCGCGCTGACTGCAGGTCACGTTATTCGCTACGGCAACGGCGCCGTCGGCACGAAAGTCGTCGTGGACGGGCACGACAGCACCGTCGTTCGGCTGCTTAATGACTACGATCTAGCGTTAATCGATGTCCCTCCTGAGCACGCGACGCTCTCCGTCATAGGGCGTGCCCGTTTCGGGCCTGCTGAGCTCATCACATATGATCGGCACATCGACTGCAGAGTTGTCGACACCGGGCGAAACCTCAACCGGTTCGCATTTCCGTGCGCGGATATGCCGCTGCCAGGAGACAGCGGTGCCCCGATCGTGCAGCAGGGCACGGTCATCGGGCTGCTTTCATCGATCTTGTATAACAACTGCACGGGTCTCGGCATATCCTCCGAGATCTTCGGCAATCCCGCGCGTTTGAAATAGCCAAATGACGCGCGCTACACCTTCGCCCCAGAAGCGGCTAAGTGCTCATATCCTTCGGCCTCGAGCTCCTGCACGACCCCGTCCACGTCTAGTTCCATTCCCGACTCGATAACTGAGCCGATTATGGTGTAAGGAATCGGGATGGCCTCTAATCGCTCGCGTTTCGCTGTGAACAAGAGCTCATAATCACCGCCTCGGTATATTGCGAGCGTCAACTCGTCAGACCGGTCGCGGCTCACCGATTTTGCGGCGTCACTCACCGGTAGATCAGCTGCCAGTAGGCAAAAGCCGCAATTGCTTGCCCTTGACAGCTCATACAAGGAAAGACTGAGCCCGTCACTCGTGTCGATGAGAGCGGTCACCGCACCAGACGCGGCGAGCGCTTGGCCGTACACAATTCTCGGCTGGGGCTCGAATAGTTTGTTAAGGGCACGTCCGCGCAAGGGGTGATCTGCATATCTGCTGTCGAGCAACATCCGCACGCCTGCGGCAGCGAGGCCTAGTTCGCCAGTGATGCAAACAGCGTTCCCGGGTTTTGCCCCGGCCCGCGTCAACATCTTGTCCTGCTGTACGCGGCCTATGGCGGTGCCAACCAGCGTGAGCTCATCGTGCTCATCTGTGTCGCCGCCGATAAGGGTGGTCCCATTTTGCGTGCAGCACGAGTTGCAGCCACGCACGACGTCAAGCGCAAATGCGACGTCAGCCTCGCGCGGAATGCCCACGGCCATCGTCACGCCAAGGGGGTCTGCGCCCATCGCGGCTATATCGCTCAAGGTTGCGGCGGTGGCCATCCAGCCGATCTGATACCCGCTCATCTCGCGCGGGAAGTGCGTTTTTTTGTGCAACATATCGGTTGTGACGACCAAATAATGATCATCGAACGCGATCGCCGAACAATCGTCCGCTCCAGGACAAAGCACTGCCGTGCAGTCAATAAGCTCAGCCAACTGCTTCACGAGCGCCCGCTCACCAAGTTCGCCGACTTTCACGCTTTGTCACGTGAGCTTTTATAGCCAATAAGCGCTTCTACTCTTCTGCGCAGTGGCGCTCCCAGGTTGATTTGTATGCAGGTGTTCCCCGAATGCATCCCGTGCCTGACATCGCGGGTATTGTACGAGGCGAAGCTGTCAAGCACTGACTTTACGACGCAGCTCAAAGCTGAAGACGCGGCAGTCAAAACGATGTGTCGGATGGGCTTCGAAGGCCCTATAGCGCTTCTTTCGACTGAGGTGCACAGAGCGGTGTACCGAGTACTTGGCGATGACGATCCCTACCGACATGTGAAACGACTCGCCAACGAGACCGCAGTAAAACTCTTGCCCACCGTACAATCACTCATCCAAACGAGCAGTGATCCCTTTCGCAGCGCCGTCATCGCGGCAATTATTGGAAACACCTTCGATTTTGGTGTGCTCGGTTTTGAAGTGGCAACGGATGATTTTGAAAAGGAAGTTGCCACAATCTACCGGCACGGCCTGGACATCGATGATACTGACGCGATGAAGCCACTCCTCAATGATGTCGTTTACGTGGCCGATAACGTCGGAGAGATCGTCTACGACGGATTGCTCATAGAGCAAATGCGCAAGCTCGGGGCACGAGTGACCCTCGTCGTTCGCGGGGGATACATCCTCACGGATGCTACAATCGAAGACGTCTGGGAGTTTGGGCTGGACAAGGTGGCCGATGAGGTTATCACGACGGGTTCAAACGCGATCGGCATAAAACTCGATGAGATCCCGGCTGAGTTAAGAGCCATTTTGCCTCGAGCTTCGCTTATTATCGCCAAGGGGATGGCTAATTACGAAATGCTATCCGAATATTCCTTCAAACCCGTCGCGTACTTGATGCGCGTGAAGTGCGCACCTGTTGCAGAATCGGTGGGTGCTCGTGTGGGTGATTTCATTGCGAAGCTCGTTCGGTGACGCCTAGCGCACGAAGATTACAGCAACCGAGAGGAAAGCAACCGCGTTATTGAGCATGTGCAAGGCGATTGGGGCCATCAAATTGTCGGTCTTCTCGTACACGTACGCGAGTACGACGCCGATCACGAATAGTGGAACGGCGGCGAGCGGTTCTAAGTGGATGGCCGAAAAGAGCGCAGCGCTCATTACGATAGCATACCAAGGCTTGAACCGGTCTCGAAACGCTTTGTAGAGGTACCCTCGAAACACGATTTCTTCCGCTATAGGGGCGATAATGACCCCGGACAAGAGAACGAGGGGCAACAGCCCTGATACGGTCGCTGACTGTGACAATGCCTGCTGCGTCGGGTCGACGCCGAAGTGTTGTTCGATCGGATAGCTGGCGATACCTGCAACGATAAACGCAACAACGAATCCCACTACTCCGTAAAGAAGCGCTTTCGGCAATTTCTTCGTCTTCAATCCGAGCGAAGAGAGCTTCTCTTTATAGAAACTGAGAACAAGTGCTACGATGAGTGCAACGGAAACGATGTCCGCGACGATCAGCAACCAAAAGGTCGCCGCGGTGATAATTCCTGAAGCTGTGGTGAGGACTTCGCTGGAAGAAATTACGCCCGCGCGAATAAGAAGCGGCGGTAAGAACAGTGACACGCTGAATTGACCTATGAGATAGAGCAATAACCCCAACACGATAGACCATTTCTTGCGCGGTGGCGTGCGAGGCACATAAACGTCGTACGGGCTTGTGGGATGGAACTCATCCCAGTCGATGGCTTCGAGCGACTTGTCGTTTTCGTTACCGATAGGCATCGTGTTCCGTTCCTAGCTAACGTGGCTGCCTCATTATATACCCTTGCCCAGCGCACGGCGCGACGCCCGTTGACGCGCAAAAGCGCTGGGCAAGCGACCAGAGCGGCCGGCGGTATCTTTATGAGCTCAAGCGTGCATATTATTTTCGTATATAAATGGACAATCAGGTGAGTACAACATATGAAAGGTAAGTGGGGCAGTGACCTCGGGCTTTCAGCCCGCATGGTGCTGACCATGATTTTGCTTGGGCTCGTGTACGTCGCGTTTATCGGCATCATCTTGCTCTACGTGCAAAACATCGCGGTCATAGTCGTTTTTGTGGCACTGTTTCTGGGGGCGCAGTACTATTTCTCTGATCGAGTTGTGCTCGCCGCGAGCGGAGCGCACATCGTCAGTGAGGACGAAGCCCCCGAGCTCCACAGCGCGATCGAACGCCTGTGCGCCATGGCGGACCTTCCAAAGCCGAAGGTAGCTATAGCAACCAGCGCCGTTCCGAACGCCTTTGCGACCGGGCGCAATCAGAACCACGCGGTGGTGGCGGTCACGAGTTCACTCCTCCAACGACTGGAGGAGCCGGAAGTGGAGGCTGTGCTTGCGCACGAGTTGTCACACGTCAAGAACAAAGATATGCTCGTAATGACTATCGCGAGCTTCGTCACGACGATTGCGGGTTTCCTCATGCGCTTCTGGTTCTTCATGGGTGTAGGTGGAAACCGGAGGGACAACAACATCTTTATTTTCTTCATCGCGCTCGCGGCGATATGGATTGTTAGTTTCCTCATCACGCGGGCGCTCTCGCGCTACCGCGAGTACGCGGCCGATCGTGGCTCTGCTATCATCACCGCACACCCGGCAAACCTCGCTAGTGCGCTGCTCAAAATCAGTGGCTATATCGAACGCGTTCCAACAGAGGATATCCGCAAAGTTGAGGGTATAAGCCAGTTCTTTATTATACCGGCAATATCGAGAGGCTCTGCGCTAAACCTTTTGTCGACTCACCCGCCTATCGAAAAGCGGATTGAGCGACTGCGGCAGATGGAGGCGCAGCTCGCGGGACAGACTGCCTAACGGCGTGCAAGCTTCAGCAGCCAGTGCTGCCACCCCTAAGTTCGACGATTTCAAGAATTTCCGCCATATCACGGATCTCAAAATCCGGGCGTATTCCGGGCTTTGGCTTGCGTTCCCTTTTATTATACCATATCGCGGTGAGTCCTGCGTTTTTTGCGCCGGAAACGTCAGAGGTGATCGTATCCCCGACGTAGGCGGCCGTTTCCTTTTTTACACCCATCTTTTGGAGAGTCTCGTCGAAGATCCGCCGATGCGGTTTGTATACCCCGAACTCCTCTGAGGTGACGACTGTTTGGAATAGGTCGGCGGCTCCGTCGAGGTGAGTCGAAAGCTCCTGAGTGTCCCCATTTGAAACCATTCCGAGGTGATATCCGCTTGCGTGGAGTGTTTCAAGCGTCTCTTTGACGCTGGGAAGAATGGTAACCGCGTCGTCGAGCATGCTTTTATAGACGCCATTCAGCGTTTCGACTAGCGCGTCAGGCAGATCGATCCCGTAACGCTGAAAGACGTTTTTTGTGCTAATGCCGTAAAGGTCGCGCATGTTTTTGAACTCGCCACAGTACGCAATCACGTCGCGAAAAGCGCGCTCAAACTCCGCATTCCAGTACGCATTGAACTCATCAACTGAGGTAACGATGCCAAACAGCGCTTTGGATTGCGTCACCACATATTGAGTTATGTCGCGATGATATGTGCCGACGTCGAGCACGGTGCCGTAGGCGTCAAAAAGGATGGCTTCTGTCTCTCGCATCAGTGGTAGGTTTCTGTGGGACGGTAAATACCTATTTGTAAGGTCAAAGCTCTCCGTTTTTTTTGGAGCAGCTGCGCCGAAAGTCTGGATGCTCGCGTGCAGACTAGTGCAGATCCGGGCGCTCTAACGCCACGAAAGGGACGATGAGCATCCCGTTCGCAAGCACGACACCCTACGCGCCGAGACGTTGAGTGCGCAAGAGGCATAGAAAAAGAACGCGTCTGAACATAATGTGAATGGCCCACAGCATTAACGTATGGCCCCCACTGTCAGAACTGTAATTCTGTCTCCCGTTCATATGGAAGCTGAGGTGATCGTTCAACAGCGGACAGATAAACGTGAGCGTCGCTGATGGGGTGCACTGCGAGAATGTATACACCCGCGGCTTCTGACGTCGTTGAAAACTCATTCACCTGGCTAACTTGACGCGAAGTGTTGCGGTAAGGCACTCGCTTGTATGGGCAACTGCCCAAATCCTGCTCACGAGCACCGGGCAAGTCGTGGATACAGGCGATTTTCCGTTCTGAAGCTAAAAGGGAGACCAGATAACAGTTCGTGGCGCGCCGCTTCGAAGACACCTTCGCTAGGGCGGGTTACCCGCTTCGCGCGCGAGGACTCAGGTTGTTTGCTTCGATTCTTCTGGGCAGAGCTGAACTTACGTTGCTGTTGCGTTAACATAGGCATTGATAGATATCAATCAAGCTGTGCACCGCGTGTTTTCGCCTAACTACTTAGTCGCACCACATCTTTCTTGTGGACGCCCGCGGGCCAAGGAGAAGTTTCGCAACAAACACTGAAAGAACAGAAAGGGGGGGGGTGAAAAACGGCCGGATCGCGCATCCAAGCCGTTTGTTGGCCCAATAAAGATGACGGACCGAGAGCTTCTTTGCCGACCGAGGCAGGCCCGCATCCTTGGACGCACAGCCACAACCGAGTTGTGACTACCCATCATTCTGCGTGTGAACACTTAAGCGTGTCGTAAGGAAAGTATAGAGACTTGGTACGTATTTGTTAGAGCAGCCCAGAGCAGCCGAATCAGAAGAAGAATCAGCTGAGCTGTCGAAAAAAGACTAACTAAGCTTCCTTCTATTCTTTTTTCAAAAAGACGTGTCTCTGGAGCTCTATATAGTGTATGAAGGATGTATTGACGTAGTTCTTTAGCTTCTATTAACTACGGAGGTCATGGCCTTGACACAACTGCGTGAATGTTTACACAGTGAGTTCGAAGCGACTTTCGAATCTGGCAGTTGTCAGCCGCTACCTAATGCGAGATTAGGGTTTAATGAAGGCTCCTCATCTTTGGGGGCGAGGGAAGGGGGTTTAAAATGAGCGAACAGTGTGTGGTGTTGGGCGGTCCAGTGCAGCCGCTAAACTGTCACGGCTGCGCCACTAAGGAGTGCGAGTTTAGAGAGCGACAACTCGAACGGGTCTTCACTAGAGCCCTTATTTCGGCAAAAGAAGAAAGAGTAGTTGACGCCAGCGCGGCGTTTGCTCTGGTAAGCCTCTGATCCGACCGCGTTTGATTCCGTCCCTTACCAGGATAGCACAGCGTGTTCCTTTGGGCCTCTCCTTAGCTCCGAGCTCGTTATTTCTTTTTTCGATCTGGAGCACGCACAGGCATTGAATCCGGGAGCGGCCCTTACACATGGAAGATATAGCATGCAAAGCGCGATGGACGAACAAATCGCCGATATAATTTTCCGCCTCTGGGCCTGTCGGTGCAGACGTCGATCAACCTGAAGACCTCGCCGGTATTTATGCGAGTTTTGCGAATTTTGCGAGGCGGTCCGGCGGTATTATGTCTATTATGTCTAGCTCTAGCTTGGAGTTTTTCGAGTTTTTAGTAGCATTCGCCGGTATTTTATCGCCTTCACCGCAGTCGCCACCGCGATTATTAAACCCCGAATAATCAAATCTGCACCCGCAATAATGAGCAGCATTATAGCGGTCGGTAAGAACACGAAAAAGCCCACCAGTGAAAGTCCTATCGTGCTAAGTTTCACTTTTTCACCCCTATAAAAAAGGTATAATCATTGTAGACACTGGATCTTTGTCAATTACCCCCCTATACACTCTGTAGCACTACGGAGTGACGTGTTTTCGGGCTGTAAGTTGATACGTTGAAAGTGGAGTTATCACCCGAGTCATAACCAACCGAAACCACCCGAACCCTGGGATAAATTCATCGCCGTTACGCGAACGCATATAACGAAGTGAATACGTTGGCTTTTCAAAAAGACGCCCCCTCTGGAGCTCTATAAAGCGTAAGAGGGGTGCCTTGACTTACCTCCCGTGCCTCCGTTGACTATATGTAGCGAGGTGATTGGACATGAAAAGTGAACCGAACCCGATAAGAACTAAAATTCAAAATGGACTTGACAGCACCTATTTTGCTCTGGTCTTTATCCCATTTTATCCTAGCGATTACATTAGCAAACCAGCTGGGTTTTTCAGAAGCTTAACGCCAACGAATTTAACGCACCTGCGGAGGTCAAAGCCTTGAATCACATGAATGTTTACACAGTGAGTTCGAAGCGACTTTCGAATTTGGCGAATGTGTGGGCAGTCTGCCGAGACCTAGCGCGAGAATAAGGTTTACTGAGGGCTATGTGCGGATTGCGGCTTATATCGTGGCGTTTCCGGCAATGGTTTTGCTCATGATTGTGGGCAGATAGCCTTGGCCCAGTAGAAGCTAGCGGTACTGCTAGCTGAACGAAGACATCACACACCGGGATTCGGGCGTGATGCGCTGTGCGGACAAGCTTTGGCGCGCAAGATGCTGCTCCGGAGGTCTATATAGAGTATGAGGGATGCGTTGACGTAGATCTCTCGCCTCTATTGACTATGGAGGTGGGAGAGAAAGATGCAAGCGAAAGAGAAACTGGAGAAACCCCTCAAGTGGTTTATTCTGCCGAACGAATCGTACAAGTGGGACTTCATCCTTGAGAAGTATGTTGTTGAGGATTCTCAGCAGGAGGTCGCTGCCGAAAGCGTGGGGGCTCAAGAGCTCGCTGATGACGGCTTTGACAAGGACTATATCGTCACGCACAAGAGACGAAAACAACGAGACCGCTATTACTATTGAGCGGCAGCGCACTACGCTTTTTTGCGCACGCACTCATTTTTTGTCATGAGGGGGGCTAGAAGCGCATCGGATGGTTAACGCCTTCTTCGCCCAGTCAATTCGCTTGGGCCGTTCTTCTTAGCATCTTTTTCTACCGCGAAAAATGCGGCTCCTGAAACCCGACCGTTGGTGCGGGCACCAAAACAGTCATGAGTTCGAGCTGCTTTTGACGAGTATACTCACTCGTGCGCACTGGACGCAGTACAGCTCGTGATGACTGAGCACCCACCAAGTGGTAAGGACATAATCGCCACAGACTGAACAGCGCGGTCTATCGGTCTCCATAATCGTCACGATTCGTTGCAAAGAATTAATCAACATAAAAAAAGGTGGTTGGAAGGAACCCACTAAGGCTCGTTGTAGGAGAGGGCGAAGCTAATATCATCGAGGGCGCGTTCAAGACAATAGACACACGCCTCATCCTTCACCCTCAGACGCCCTTTTCGTGCATTCCCCGTACAGGTAGTAATAGCAGTTCACCACTTTTTCTAACTGGTCTGTGTGTATCGCGCATCATCTCCTTGAGCGACGCTTGCATCAGACCGCCGATATACGTTTCCTCTATGGTCTCCTAGGTCACATTTCCTCTCCTGAGTTGTTACAGTGCATTGTCACACAGACCGGTGAGTAGAAAGGCGCCGTCGAAAAACGGTTTGTCAGTGGTGAGCGCGGTTTGAGGTGAAAAATGGTCAGCGGCACAAAGACGGAGAAGTCAATATGCCAACAGCGCTCACCACAGGGAGACGAAAGGAGGTTGATGTCGCGTCAAAAACGCACGTTCGGTCCTGATTGCAAGGGAGAACGGCAGAGCACAGCGGTGTGAACGTGCTTCCGTTCTCCAGACCTTTTCCGAGCTGTTTCTTTAACACGACCACATCTAAGTTTGCGTCATGTCAAAAATAGTCACTCTACGGAGAATACACAGTCTCCATACTTGTGCCTACACCCGTCCGGCCAGTCTTCAGTGTTCGATACGAGCTGTTTCCTCGAGCTAAGACTCAGAGCGGGAAAGAGGTCGCCAGGCAACAATCACACGGGCAAGGACACGTTTAGGACTTGCCAGGATATCTTCCAATGCCGCCGTGAAAGGAGACTCTATTCTTTCTCGCTAATAAGGTAAAGCACGGGAACCGCTCTGGAAATATCTAGGCGGAAAGGGATGTCACTCGAACCCTGAGACATCGCCAAGCCTCACAAGCATTCTCAATATATTCTGACTTGAAGAACAAAAAAGGTGACAAAGAAATGGCTACCGATCCAGCACTTATCCAAGAGATAATAAAATGGAAAAGTTCAAGGACGCCTGTGATGATCTGCTGTTTGTCATACTTTTTTTAATCTTGGCAGCAGCAGCAATCTGGACGCGCTTCGACTGCCGCATAAAAGCTGAGGAGTGTAGCTACGTGTCTAAAGGTTGGTCTGCTACGTCGTTGGCGTTGGAATAATGTCAGATCTTCTTGCAGTATTCTCCATTATCGCAATCTCGCTTGCAGCGATCACTATTGCTATCCAATTGCTTCCATTACTCATGCGCACCGCACTCGTGCTGCTTGCGGTATGGAGTTCAGTCTTGCGAAACAGTCCGCGAAGATCTCTCGTCCATTAGTTTGGCTCGCTTTCCCTTTGTGTCGGTCGCATTCTCCGTCTGTTTATCCAGGCGACCGTTTGTGACAAATGCTCTAGTGAAGTCCCAAAAAGGTCGTTCAAAAGAGCGGACAAGAAGAGGTGCCTGTCAGGGCATGGGTAACGGTGTGTCGCGGTCCTCGTCTGGGAGCGTTACGATAAAAGGTCTGGCGCTCCTCGCGTACATCGTTTGATCCAAAGGCACACTGTGCGATTCAACTTCTGGTCATTCGCTGTGTCCTTAAAGGTGGGGCTATCTGTTTCATGTGGTAGCATAGATCCTAGAAGGAACCACCAGTGCGGCTGCTCGACCCACGGAGGACTGTACGAGCAGCTTAATGGCAGCTCTCGCATTATGAGTGCAGGGATCTGGGATGTAGCCGCGCGTCTGGGGCCGTCACTTCACGCACAAAGGATGGGGCATTTTTATCTACTGATGGAGCAACATACGAACCGGATTGATGAATGCTGATGAGAAACACCTAAAGAGGGTAAAAATTCGCTTGCATGAGCTGCGGGAAGCCTCGGATGCGGCCGAGCTCGACAAGTTCCTTACGCGGCGAAAAGGCATCATCAACGTCGAGGTGATCGCTGATTTTTTCACCGTCACCGTGACGTACGATGAGCGCTTAACGACGCCAGGGCAGATTATTGCCGATTTAAGCAGCATCCGTTTTACCCCCGAAGGCTCCACTATACTCAATGACTAGCGCACTGGAGGAACGGCCGATGAAACGTCAACAGTCATGCGCGCGGCGCCAGATCGGCTCACGCGGCACGACTATCCCTTTCACGTCTCACGCTAACGGTTGAAATGCTATGGGGTTTCTGGACGCACTACTCGGAAGGACGAAAGGCATAGCTCCTAAGGTCGAAAGTCTTTTTTCAATGGCAACTGCCTACATCACGCTTAGTACTCAGTTCAGCTTACAACCAACGGGCAAGGCCGGCATCTGTTTCAAGCCCGTTGAATCGGGCGGTTTTTCGAAGTGTGAGAAGGAGATCGAGGAGCTGCTGAAAATCAGCGAGACCACTTTTGAGATCAAGCAGGACGAGTTTGGCTACGCCTGGGTTATCGTATCCGACACACAATTTGAGAACGTCGTCTCAGACCTCCACGCGGTGAGCTCGACGCTTATCGACGGCGGGTACGGTGAGCAGATCCTGTGCGCGGTATTCCCATTTAGAAATGAAAAGAGCATTTTTTGGATCTATAACTACAAGCGCGGCGATTTTTATCCATTTGTGCCTACTGACGCGAAGCAGCATAAGCGCGACTACGCGTATGAGTTCCGGCTTCGGTCTGTCATGCAATCGGAACTCCCGATAGAGCAAGAGCTGGAACGCTGGTACCCGCTGTGGGACGTGCCGCTTTAGTCGGGGTCACTCTGGAGTGATCCCTTCTTTTGTGAATAGCTTTCGCGCTTCGTCCGGCGTCATGTCAGGTGCGGGAACGATCAGATCTGAGGCACGTATTTCAGCTGGATCGAGAGGCTTGCCCTTCTTGCGGATGATCTGTATCATCTCGTGCAAGCAGCTGTTGAAGTCGTCGACTTGCTCGTGGCCGAGGTGATCGACCATGCAGGTGTCGAGCTCATTCAGCTTATCGAGATATTTGCTGTCGAGCACGTACTGGTTGTCACCGAGGATGCGCACGATCATTGCTGTGCCTCCTGTGATTCTTCCTTTGTCGCCTTCTTCTTGGCGGGAACCTGTTGCTTTAAGATCTTGAGCTCTTGATCGACCTCATCACTTGACTTGATCTTGCTCAGTTCTTCCTCGACCTTTGTCTGGTCGCTCGTCATATCCTGGAGCGTACCGGCGTCAATAAGCTCATCGAGTGCCTGTGATCGCGCTTTCATCGTCTCCGTCTTATCCTGAGCACGCTGAACTGACATCCCTACGTCGGCCATTTCCTCGGAGATTCCCGTAACGGATTCCGTGATCTTGACCTGCGCTTCGGCCGCGGAGTACTGCGCCTTGATGGTCTCCTTCTTTGTTCTAAACGCTTCGACTTTAGCAGAGAGCCGCGTCTCCGTGTTTACGAGCTTTGCCTGCTCATTTTCAAGATCGGCAATCTGTGCGGTGAGTGACTCGATCTGCGTCATGGAATCTTTTTTCCGCTCGAGCGCGAGGCGAGCAAGATCGTCGCGGCCAAGGCTTACCGCTTCCCGCGCCTGATTGTTAAGATCTTCGATGTTTGATTCAAGTTTGGCTTTCTGAAGTTCAAGTCGCTTCTTAGCGGTAACGACGTCGGCGATCCCGCGCTTCACATTGGTGAGCAGCTCGAGCTGCTTTTCGTAGGAGTAATCAAGCGTTTCGCGTGGATCTTCGTGTCGATCAAGAAACGAACTGATTTTTGCCTTAATCATCGTCGTGAGACGATCTAGTATCCCCATGTCTTTCCTCCGTCATGATCGGTGGTGGCGTATTCTGGTGTAGTCTTAACGTAAAATGGTACTCCTTAACTAAATAGCTTCGTCGCTCAACATGCGCGATGAAATCGAAACGGCTAAACCCAAGCGATTCATGTGCTCCTTTGTGGAGCAGTCGCACGTAGAGAAGGAAGCAGCTGGAAAATCTATCGCAGACTTGGTCGATGACGGAATGATTGTGGGGCTTGGTACGGGCACGACCGTCGCGTACGCGATCGTTCATCTTGGGAGGCGGATCGTGGATGAAGGGCTGTCGATTTCGGGCGTTCCCACGTCATACCAGTCGATGCTGCTCGCGATCGAGCATCGGGTGCCGCTGGCGTCCCTGTACGAACACGAGAGGATCGACATCGCGTTGGACGGCGCTGATCAAGTCGATTCCCGCCTTCGCCTCATTAAAGGAGGTGGGGGGGCGCACACGCGCGAGAAAATCGTTGCGCGCGCAGCACGGCGATTCTGCGTCGCGGTCGATGCCTCAAAGCTTGCGCCGCGTCTAAATCTGCCGGTACCACTCGAGGTGCTGCCCTTCGCGTGTCCACTCGTTCGTAGCGAAGTACGCCGCATGGGAGCTTCGGCAAAACTTAGGCGATTTGAGGAAAATCGAGCGTATGTTACCGATCAGGGGAACCTCATCCTCGACGCGCACTTTGGAATCATCAGAGATCCAAAAAAGTTGGGAATTGAGCTGTCCGCTGTTGCCGGGGTGGTGGAACACGGCATTTTTACAAATGTCTCTGAGGTTCACGTCGCGCGCATTCGCGAAAAGAGTGCCACCGTTGAGATCTTAACGCCGTGACTTGTCGCAGTATCGAACTATTTGGTTATTCCCACGGTCCGAGACAGGCTCCGGAGCGTGGCGATCGTTTCTTCGTCTTGTTGTGCGTCGCGTTTTCGTGAATCGTCGAGATGGTCAATGATGTCGCAGAGCTCGACAGAGAGACGGTAGCATTTGAGCGGGCGGCCTTTGCCCTCCTTTTTTTGTTCCCACTCTTCGATCCAACCACGTTCCCTCAGCTCGCGCATCGCTATACTGACTTCAGGTTGTCGCAAGCCAGCACCCAGTTCAATATTGCGGGACACCGATTCGTTGACGTTTGCAAGGTACACGAGTGCCTTCGCCAAATTCCTCTTGAGGCCGATATTGCCCAGGAGGTTAGCCATTACCTCCTCATCTTGGTCGAATACCGGCATAGATTCGTCCCTCATTATATTCCCCTTACTATTTTTATCCTATAAATTATATTGACGATATAAATACGTTTTTAAATTATTTCGGCAAGTTCCCTTCAGGAAGGCCTTATTTTAATTATAGGAACCTATTTATATTATTTTTATATAAATGTGGCGGCGGCTCGTGACAAAAGCCTTTTATAGAGCGCTCTTAATAGCGGGAGTATCTGTAGCGTTCGCGGGCGCGCTACGGCATCTCGCAGGCCGGGGTGGCCTAGTAAGTTGTTGCATGTATGGCAGCGATCTAGACGGCTAAGGTGTCAGACTCATAGGGTATTCCGATACGACACCTGAGACATCTGAAGAGCGCGGGTTCAAGTCCCGCCCCCGGCATGCTCTATTCTTCGAGCAATAAGTATATATGCCTGACTTTTCTATATAATTCCAAGATTTTTATGGAGATTCGAAAGGTTCAACTTACTGGCAAATCGAGCTACACCGTTTCGCTGCCCAAGGTTTGGGCCACACAACTCGGTTTGAAGGAGAAGTCACGGGTGGCACTGTCCACGCTGCCGGACGGCTCACTGCGGGTCACGCCTAACGAACACGTTAAGCCACAGGAACGTGGGATTTTCAACATTGACGCCCTTTTTGACGATGCTTTGGCACGCCACATGATTGCTATCTACATCGCGGGCTATGACACGTTCGAGCTTCGTGCTCAGAAGATTCGATCCGACCAGCGAGAGACGATACGTGACATGTCCTACCGCCTCATTGGCATGGAAGTCGTCGAAGAGACCGCGAAATCGGTCGTGATACAGGATTTTCTAAGTCCCAAGGAGCTGCAAGTCAAAAAATCTATCAGGAGAATGCACCTCATCGTCGAGTCGATGCTCGCCGACGCCATAAAGTCACTGCTGAAAGATGACATCGACCTCGCCAATGACGTTATCGTGAGAGACCGCGACGTGGACCGCCACTATTTGCTCACGCTCAAACGTCTGCAAGCCATGGTCAAGACCCCGTTTGCGGAGGCTTCAGACATTGCCGCAAACGAGAGTCTTGAGTACTATCTCACCGCTGTCTCGCTCGAGCGAATCGCCGATCACGGGACTAAGATTGCGCGCTGCGTGCTGACGTTGGCAGGAGGACCGGTCCCTGAAGAGGTGCGCAACAGCATAAACGAGGCGAGTATCCTGTCAAATAGCATCATACAGCTCGCGATGGATGCACTATCAAAACTTGATCCGAAGCTTGCCGAGGAGGCTATCAGCGCAAAGAGCAGACAGGTGCCGATCCTTAAACGTCTTGAAGAGATGACGCTCGACCTAAACGCTCACGTAGCGCTGCCAATATACTGTATCGTCAACAGTATTGACCGGGTTGCAGACTACGGGATGAACATAGCGGAGGTTGCCATCAATCTCGCAGTCGCAAAATCGAACCGGTAAGCTTCTCGTCTGTTGACTTTTTATGCCGCTGCTACGTGATCTATATAGTCTATATAGGATACCCATATGATCTATATTCGCTCCAGGGGGAGGTGGTGAACCCATGAAAAAGATTTTTCCAATTGCTCTAATTTCATTGCTCGTCGCAGTGGCGGTGTTCGGAGCAGGATGTACGTCCAGCACGAGCGGCAGTACACTGCAACTTGCAGGTTCGACATCAGTGCAGCCAGACGCGCAAGCACTAGCGCAGGCCTACATGGCAAACAACTCAGGCGTAACTGTAAACGTTGCAGGTGGCGGGACGGCGGCGGGCATAACGGCCGTCGGTACAGGCACTGCGCAGATCGGTACGGCTTCAGCCAATCTTACGGCCAGTGAGATGGCGCAGTATCCGAATCTCCGGCCTTATCCAATTTGCGTTGACGGTATCGCCATCATCGTTAATCCGCAAAACACTGCTGTGACGAATCTTACCCTGACCCAGGTCATGAACATCTATACTGGTAACATCACCAACTGGAACCAAGTCGGCGGAAGCAACGTGAAGATCAATGTCGTCAACAGGGAACAGGGATCCGGCACCCGAGACGGGATACAAAAAATTGTACTGAAAGGCGGTAACTTCAGCACAGGAGGGATCACACAGTCCTCCACGGGAGCGGTGAAATCGTATGTCGCCGGAGACCCGAACTCAATCGGTTACATTGCTACGAATGCACTCGACACGTCGGTCAAGGCAATTAACATCAACAACGTAGCTCCGACTTATGCCAACCTAGCAGATGGAACCTACGTTATTGAGCGATATCTCCTCTATGTAACGAACGGACCTCCGACGGGACTTGCGGCGAGCTTCCTAAACTACACGCTTAGTAGCGCAGGACAAGCGATATTAAAGGCCCAAGGCGAGGTATCGCTCAACGACGTGCCAGGTTACGTCCCGCCGACGACAACAACGACAACAACGACAGCAACGACAACAACGACAGCAACGACAACCTAACGACTAAATATCCCCTCCCCCCTTTCTTAGCAAAGGAGTGATGGTTGTCACGTTCAACAGAGCCGTGCGCACGCTTCGGAGATCAGGAACGCGGGACGCAGGAGAGCGTTTCATCCAGTTGATTTTGCTGGTGTGCGCAGTCTCCTCAATTTTTGCTATTTTTTTGATTATCGTTTTTGTCTTTAGCCAAGGAGTGCCTTTCTTGGCTGAAGCGGGTTTAGGCTTTTTGACAACGAGCGTTTGGCTGCCGGCCGACAGCTTCGCTGCTGGCACGTGGGGAATATTTCCCATTATTCTGGGATCGCTGATCGTCACTCTGGGCGCCGTAGCAATCGGAGCGCCGCTAGGGATCGCGTGCGCTGTGTTCCTAGCTGAAATTGCACCCCCTGCAGTTCGGCGCTTGCTGGTCCCCTCTGTAAGTGCCTTGGCCGGTGTCCCGTCAGTCGTTTACGGGTTTTTTGCCCTTCTTGTCATTGTGCCGTGGATACGGGGGCAATTTGGTGGATTTGGGACGAGCATTCTTGCCTGTTGGATCATCCTCTCCGTTATGATACTCCCTACCATCATCAGCGTATCTACTGATGCTGTACGCGCCGTTCCTCGTGAATACAAAGAAGGGAGCTTGGCGATGGGGGCTACGCGCTGGCAAACAATTAGGAGCGTCTTGATCCCGGCAGCGAGCTCGGGCATCATGGCGAGCGTCATACTCGGCATGGGGCGCGCTATCGGCGAGACGATGGCGGTATTGCTGGTGGCTGGAAACTCTGTAACCATTCCTGGTTCAATATTCGCTCCGGTTAGCACGCTTACCGCGACGATCGCGCTTGAGATGGGTTATGCGACAGGAGCACACCAGCAGGCACTCTTTGCCATGGGCGTAGTGCTCTTTGTGTTCATTCTGATTCTTACAGGGCTCGCGAACCTTGCGAGCAGGAGGCGAGTGACCTTTTAATGCCCGCCAAGCGCCGCGAGATTGTGCCCATGGCATTGCTCTGGGGGGCGGGTATTTCGACCATCGTCATCCTCATCGTCATATTGGCCTACATACTCGCAAAAGGACTTCCGCTCATCAGCTGGCATTTCTTGACGACAAATCCTGGTGTGAGGGGACAGACAGGGGCAGGAATCTATTCGACGATAGTGGCGACGGTCGCGGTCACGGGCGTAGCCCTGCTGGTAGCTGCGCCGCTGAGTGTTGGGGGGGCGATCTATTTGAACGAATACACACGAGAGAACCTTCTGCGAAAAGTAATTCGCCAGGCGGCAGAAGTACTGGCAGGCATACCGTCTATCATTATCGGCCTCTTTGGATTCCTCTTTTTTGTCATCTACTTGCTGCCTTACACTGGAGGATGGTCCGTACTGTCAGCGGGGCTGACACTCGCGTTCATGGTGCTCCCAATATCGCTAAGAATTTCTGAAGAGGCGTTGAAAGCCGTCCCGGGAGAGCTGCGGGAAGGCAGCTTAGGCTTAGGGGCGACGAAATGGCAGTCAATTACTACCGTAGTCTTGCCGACAGCGCTCCCCGGGATCATCACTGGACTCATTCTCGGCATGGGGCGTGCTATCGGCGAGACTGCGGCCATCTTGCTTACTGCAGGCGGTGCCCTAGGCGTGATCCAGAGCCTACGCGATCCTGCGTGCCCGATGACGTTGTATATTTATAACATCCTTACTGAGTATAACGATACGTCAGCGGCTTATGGTACAGCCGCCGTGCTGATTATTGCGATCCTGGCGATCACATTTATTACTGACTGGCTAATGAACAGCTATACCAAGAAACTACAGGGACTATGACGACATGAGTGGCGAGATTGAAATAAGTGTAAAGAACCTGAACCTCTGGTTTGGGAACTTCCAAGCCCTCAAGAACGTCAACATCGACATTCCAAAGAATGCAGTCACTGCCCTAATCGGTCCATCAGGGTGTGGAAAATCGACTTTTATCAAAACACTTGACCGAATGAATGATCTTGTAGATAACGTCAAGTTTACTGGCGAAGTAATTTACAAAGGACGTAATATCCTCAACTCGGATACGGACGTTGTGGCACTTCGTAAAGAGATTGGAATGGTGTTTCAAAAGCCCAATCCGTTCCCGAAGTCGATCTTCGACAACGTAGCCTACGGGCCGCGGGTCCACGGGATTCGAGATAAAAAGGCCCTAAACGAGATTGTTGAAAGGAGTCTCAAAGGCGCTGCGATTTGGGATGAAGTTAAGGATCGGCTCAATGAGTCCGCGCTTAGGCTGTCGGGCGGCCAGCAGCAGCGGCTCTGCATCGCGCGGCTCCTCGCGGTGGAACCTGACGTACTGCTCATGGATGAGCCCGCGTCAGCGCTGGATCCGATCGCGACCTCGAAGATTGAAGATCTTATATACGAGCTGAAAAAAGAGTATACCATCATCATCGTCACGCATAATATGCAGCAGGCAGCTCGCGTCTCATCACACACCGCGTTTTTCTTTCTCGGCGAACTCGTTGAGTACGCTTCGACGATAGACTTATTTGAACGACCGCGAGAAAAGAAGACAGAAGACTACGTAACCGGGAAGTTCGGGTAAGAGACACAAGCCATGGCTAGGACTCGCTACATTAGAAAGCTGAAAGAATTGCGGCAAGACGTCACAGAAATGGGCGCTATTACCCTGCGATCAGTCGAGGATGTGCTTACGGCCCTCGAGACGAGTGATGCTGCTCTCGCTCAGCGGGTGATCGTCAACGACGATGCGATAAACAAGTTCGATCGGAAGATTGAAGCGCAATGCATGTCGCTCCTCGCACTCGAACAGCCTATGGCAAAAGACCTTAGAATAATTGCTACTTCTTTGAAAATGATCACCGATCTGGAGCGCATTGGCGACTTCACCGCAGACATCGCTGAAGAGGTCGTCACCATGGGGAAGCCCATCCGCATACCCGTTTCTGCATCGAAGTTCAACGAGCTCGTCGCTGACGTGAAGTCGATGGTCGCCGATAGCATCGAAACGTACGCGCAAGGCAACGTTCAACTGGCCCGAAGCTTTGAGGCGCGTGATGACAGAATTGATTACTTGTACAAGGACGTTGTTCAAAATATGGTGAACGCGCTCGCTCAGGGCAAATGCTCCACGGAGACCGTTGCTGATGTGGCTAGCCTGCTATTCATCATTCGGTACCTTGAGCGCATCGCGGATCACGCGGTAAACATCGGTAATCGCGTCTGCTATATGGAAGAAGGCGCGCGGCGCTACTTGAAATAGCAAGCCTCTTCGACAGCCGTTAACGTCCTGCGCATATTGATTCAAGTGCGTCTCACTTGCGAAGCTCAGATAGGACCAAATGGCTTTTTCACTGGCCCGGTTCGTCTAAAGGCGTGGATTCAGACCACGTATCGCCAGTTTTCACTTCGTGCAGTCTTGTTCTGGCGTTTTTCGACGCGCGTTCTATGTCTTCAGAGGGCGTTTGCGAAAGCGATCCGTGGCCGGGAAAGAGTCGCTCTATCTTTTTCGTGTTAAGCACGTCCATGGAATGCACGTAGTCACCAGCACTTCCCGAAGGTGCTATCGCCGACAGAGTCCCGTGTGCAAAAACGGTATCTCCTGAGAATAGCAGTTTGTTATACTCCTCATAGACACATATACAGCCTGATGTGTGGCCGGGAGTATCGATCACTTCGAGTTTCGCGTTTTCTAGGTCGATAAACGCTCCGTTCTCAAACCACAAATGCGGTTTCGTATACCGATAATCGGCCGAAAATGACGAGTACATGGTGACATATGCGTCTTTTTCGGTTATTTTTGCGGCAGCGAGCCGTCCAGCCGCGATAATGGCCGTGCGGTAGAAGTACTTATTGCCGCCAATGTGGTCAAAGTGTTCATGCGTGTTAACGACCAAATCGACATCTGCAGGCGTGAATCCAATGTCGCTTAACGCATCCTTCAAATCACTAAAGCTCGCATCAATTCCCGAATCGATCATGACGATCTTGTCGGCCCCAACGATGAGGTAAACGTGACACGATGGCCGCTGCGCCGGTATCAGGAAGACGCCGGGGCACACTTCTATGGGTTCTTTGCGCTGATCTATCACATCTCATGCCTACGGCTTCCTGCCTTTATAAGTGATCTACATAGACTCAATAGACGTAAGGAGCTTTCGCGCTGAGCAGGTAACGGTCAAACGTGCGGCACCCGCGTTAAACTGGCGACAAAGCAATAAAGTAGGCGGTCGAGTTAGTGAAAACGGGAAGAAACCCCGCAGATTGGAGGTACCAAATGGATTTCTCGACGAGCACAATTAGGACTCCATTAGACGTTCCCCAGGAGCTGCGAATGGAATACACAAGAAATCTATTCACCATCACCAAGGGAAGCGGCCGTCTTATGCTCTTCGCGGGAGATCAGAAGATTGAGCACCTGAATGACGATTTCTATGGCCCCGGCATCTCCCCTGACGACAACGACCCTGAGCACTTGTTTCGAATCGCCAGTGGCGCCGAAATCGGGTGTTTCGCGACGCAGATGGGTCTGATCGCTCGCTACGGCGAGGACTATCCGCACGTCAACTATCTTATAAAGCTTAATTCCAAGACGAACCTCGTAAAGACCGCGCAAGCAGAACCGCTCAGTGGTCTATTCTACTCCATGGAACATGTCGATGAGTTTCGGAAGAGTTCGGCGTTGAGCATTCCCGCCGTCGGATATACGATCTACGCGGGAAGCGAATACGAAGCGTACATGCTGCACGAGGCCGCCCAGATCATTCACAGCGCCCACAAGCGTGGCATGATCGCGATCATTTGGGTCTATCCCCGCGGCGAGGCAGTGAAAGATGAGCACGACCCGCATCTCATCGCCGGCGCTGCCGGGTTGGGTGCCACTCTCGGCGCGGATTTTGTGAAAGTAAACTACCCAAAGAAAGACGGCGTCGATTCCAAAGAAGCTTTCAAAGAGGCCGTTCAGGCTGCGGGCCGATGCAAAGTATTGTGCGCAGGGGGTTCAAGCGTGGACGTCAAACTTTTCCTCGAGCGCCTGTGGGAGCAGATATTCATAAGCGGCGCAAGCGGCAATGCGACGGGCCGGAACATCCACCAAAAGCGGCTCAAGGAAGCCATTCAAATGTGCAATGCGATTTCAGCGATCGTCGTAAACGGCGCAGGCGTGGAGGAGGCACTGGAGATCTACACGGGAAGAAAAGAGTTTAAAGTGAAAGAGTACACCATGCCGTGAATCTGCGGTCGTTCGTTCCCGCGGATACCGCGACATCGCCTGCGCGATTCTGGTGAACGCGGACAGAGGAGCTATGATATACACCATTACGCTAAATCCTGCCCTTGACCGCATCCTCTCCGTTGAGTCCATCGAGTATCACAACCCTAACCGAGTGGACGGCGATGAGCGATATGCAGGCGGCAAAGGCATCGACGTCTCGAAAGCGCTCACCCGGCTTGGCGTGGAGAACAAAGCGATCGGGTTTGCTGGCGGGTACACTGGCCGGGAGCTCGAAGGATGCCTTTTTAACCTCGGCGTCAACTGCGAGTTTGTGAGGATCTCTGCTGAGACCCGAATTAACGTTTACATTCACGAGACAGCAAAAAATCGGCAGATCTCGTTCAACTTGCGCGGCCCCTTTATTCAGTCCTTCGAGCTCATGGAGATGATCGACACGATAAAACGTCTCAAGGATGCCAACTATGTGATCATCAGTGGAAGTGTTCCTTTGGGGGTCAACCCGATCATTTATCAGAAAATCGTAGAAATCGCAAAAGCCAAAGGAGCTACCGTTGTCCTCGATTCTGATGACGAGCCCCTCAAGGCCGGGTTGAGGGCAAAACCTCACATCATCAAACCCAACGTGCACGAGCTTGAACGACTGATGGCTACGCAGCTCAACAGCATCGGTTCAATCGTTGATGCTGCTGTTCAAGTGCACGAGCGAGGTATTGACGTGGTGCTTGTCTCCATGGGCGCCAGAGGCGTGCTTCTCGTAACTGAAGATGAACGCTGGATAGCGCGTCCGCCCCGAGTGACGGTCACGAACACCATCGGTGCGGGAGACTCAGCAGTTGCTGGGTTTGTACAGGCGTTGGTCTTAGGAGAGAGCTACAAGGAGGCGGCAAAGCGGGCGGCAGCAACCGGGACGGCAGCAACCCTCATCCAGGATGTCTCCATAACGCCAGAAAACGTCAGCACGCTCCTGGCTCAAGTGAGTGTCCGCAGCGTCAGTTAGGCGGTAGGGGTCTCGATATCCCCCCGAAACGCGTTGATCTCATTGCGGAATGCAGTTGCCATCTTGTGGGGCGATGGCGCGAAAATGACGTCTCTCGAGACAGCGATGATGCCCATGCGCCCTTGCGAGTTCATCCCCGACGTGACTGCCGCTTGAAGATTGCCGCCCTGTGATCCTACCCCTGGAATTAGGAGCGGAATACCTTCGCCAACGATGCCGCGCACCGTTTTCAGTTCGCTGCCTTGGGTAGCGCCCGCGACAATGCCGAGATTGCCGTGTAAGTTCCACTCTAAAGCTTTTCTCGCCACGACCTGGAAGAGCGGTTCGGCGCACGATAGATTTTGTATCTCTGCTGCCCCGGCGTTTGACGTTTTGCAGAGGATAAAAACGCCCTTGTTTCGCCGCTCGATGAAGGGCTCTATCGCGTCGAGTCCCATATAGGGACTAACCGTCACGGCGTCACCACCGACGATCTCATACACGTACTTTGCATGCGCTTTCGATGAGTGTGCCACGTCGGCCCTCTTCGCATCTACGATGACCGGCACGCGCACGAACTCTTTGATATATTCCACCGTCTTGATCAGCGCGTCCAACCCCGAAGGGCCGCGCGCTTCGTAGAACGCCGTATTAACCTTGAAACAGCAGACTAAATCGAGCGTAGCGCTGATGATACGCTGGTTGAAATCGAAAACATCATCCACCGTGCCATCAGGGTCGAGTCCCACGCAGAGCCAGCTGTCGTTCTGACGCGCTGTTTTTTCCAAGTCTCGCAAAAAAGCCACCATTTCTCGCCTCTCTCCCGAGTAAGCAGGATGTATTTCTTCCTCTATTTACTGCTTGCGTTGCCCCTCAGCCGCTGCTTGCGACGCTGACATCTCTTATTCGCACGGTTGGCGTCGTCAAGCTGAAGTACGTCTTGACCTCGCTACTTATGCCATCGATCTGCTGAAGCAAGTCGAGAACGTCGATTCCGATGTTGGTTTGCTGTAGTGCGTGTTCGAGTTCGCCGTCTTCGATGGCGTAGCCGGCGTAGACCATTCCGGAAAACTCTCCGGTGCTCGTGTTAGGCCGATCGCCGGTGGCCCTAATATAAATGCCGTGTCGCACGTCCTCGATTACGTTCGCCTCAGCTCCGCTTGCGATTACGAGGTTTGTGGGCGATATCGAAGGCGGCTGCCGAAAGTCCCCGCGAGAGGCGTTGCCCGTGCTCGTTGTCCCCTCTTTGTTTGCCGTGTAGCTGTCGTAGAGGTACGATCGCAAGACACCTCTTTCGACGAGAGGGGTTCGCTGTGAGGGGACTCCTTCAGCGTCAAAGGGGCTTGTCTCTAAGCCGCCGCTAAGGAGTCCGTCATCCACGATCGTGAACTCGCTTACGGCGATGTGCTCGCCTATTTTCCCTGTTAGAAACGACCGATCCCGTTGCGCGTCTTCAGCGCTCACGGTGACCGCAGCTGCAATGATGGATCCAACAGCAAGGGGATCAAGCACGACAGGCATCTTGCCTGATGCAATCGGCTGTGGGTTCACACTACGCAGCGCCATCTCTCCCGCTGCAATTCCGACCGAATCAACATCGAAATCGAAACGCCGCGAAGCAGCGTACTCGAAGCCGTTTCCGCTGGCCTCCCCCTTGTGCGCAATCACGTCGATGTCGAGCGCTGCCTGCGTTCCACTGTCCGTTCCCGAAACGCCGAACGTGTTTGCGATCGCGCCGCTCCACCACCCGACTAACGCGCCTGAATTGATGATATCAATGCGCTCGTCAATACGCGATGCGTCGGCGACGTCAATCGCAAGCTGCGCGACCGTTGAGACGTCGAGTGACGCGATCGTGTTATCCCAGGTACCGGAGACGACGGGATAGCGCTCGGCGGGCGGAAGCGATTTGAAATCTCTATCAGGACTTCCGGCGCGTGCCGCTGCGATCGCCTGGTCGACAGCGAACTCGACCCGTTCGAGAGATGCGTGCGCGTACCCCATGCTGCCATCCTTGAAGATTCGAATCCCGATGCCACTCTCAAAGCCGCTTTGGCTTGATTTGATCTTACCCTTCTCGAGCTCTGCGCTGACAGAGTTCGAGTGAGTGGCGAACGCCTCTCCTTGGTAGATGGACGTGTCTACGAGCGCCAATGCCCGCGTGCACACCTCAAGGAGCGTAGCCTCTCGCTCGGTGTGAGTCGTCACTTACATCCCCCCCACAACGACGTCACTCACACGCATGTAGGCGCCTCCTGTGGTGTTTGGCGTCATCTGTCCGCCTTTGCCGCACGTTCCAGGGTCGAAGGACAAGGTACGCGCTATGGCGTTGATGTTGTGAAGGACCTCGAGCGTCATCGCGCTCAGCGCCGCGTCCCTCAAGTGATCGCGCAGTTCTCCGCGTTCGACCGCGTACGCCTCTCTGCTTTTGAAGGTGAGCATCCCTGTTGTAGGGGTCGTGTAGCCATACTGCCAGCCGATAAAGTATATGCCGCTGAACCCCTCGAGCAGCTCGTCAAACGCGTAATCCCCGGGTTCAAAGAAGGTGTTACTCATCCGCACGATGGGCGGAGCGTCGTACCGCTGGGCGCGTGCGCTTCCGTTTGACCCCAAGCCGAGGCGCGACCCGGTTTCAACGTCGGTGAGGTAGGTCTGCAAAATCCCGCGCTCCAAAAGCACCTTTCGGCGCGTCTGGATACCCTCATCGTCGTAGGCCATGTAACCATAGCTCCGCAAGCTCGGGTCGTCAATGATCGTCACTGCATCAGAGCCGATCTTCTGGGTTAGCTTCCCTGCCAAGATAGACGTGCCTGAAATGATCGCGTCAGCTTCGGCTGCGTGTCCGAACGCCTCGTGCGCGAAAACCCCTGAGAGCGACGGGTCAAGCACGGCATCAAACTGCCCAGAGGGTGCCGGTTTCGCGTCGAGCAGCGAGACTGCTTGTGTTGCAGCAGTTCGGCCGATGTCCGCGCCGTCTAGGAACAGCTCGAACCCCCTTGAATCACCTTTGGCCTTATAGCCTGACTGCCGCAATGCACCTTCTTTAGCAAAGACCATTGCGCGAGCAATCGACCGCACGACAGTCTCGTCGACATACGTTCCTTCGGAATTTGCGATTATTTTATGCAGAACGATGTCGCCGTATCCGATCTCTGTGCTGCTGACGCGCTTATCCGTTTGTTTTGCTTCTCGCTCTTGCTGCAGAACGTAGCCGAGTTTGTCGGCGATTGGGACTTGCGTCGGCAGGCGCTGTACGGTCGTCTTGACGGTGTCTTCAAACGCTGGCACCTCAATCGAAAACTTCTCAGCACGCTCATACACGGCTTTGGCAAGACTGACCGCGCGTTGAGCGCAATCGGTCATGCCGCGGCGATCGACTTGTGTCGTGTAGGCAAACCCCCACGCCCCCTCCAAAAAAGCCCGTATTCCAGCCCCAAGTTCATTTGAGCTGTTTATCTTCGTTATCCCGTCTTTCGCGGAGATTGAAGTGCCATCAGAGCTCTCTAGACGGATATCAGCGAACTGGGCCCCGCGCTCGCGTGCTGTGCTGAGGGCTTCTTCAATATCGTCCCTTTTTTCGCTAAGTTCTTGCATCGGCGATCGTATCTCCTTACGACTAACATTGGCTGTGCTTAAATCGTTTGTCCACGATTGGAAGGCGGAGACGTAGATGCTGGCCGTGTGAAGCGGCTGCTGTTAATGGTCGATGTGACGCACAGTTGATATCATTAACTTCCTGTTGATTGCGACATCGCAAACGATTATGCCAAGTGAGGCAGCCAGACGCGCCCCCTAAGCGTTCGAATAATCAGTCGGCGCAATAATTAGTAGGTTGAGCACTCGTCCTCGCAGCGTGTGAAGATGTTATGTGAGGCCGATTACGCCCCCCCGGACGCGGGCCTTGCCCATCTTTGAGGCTCCCCATCGTAACCCTCTTATTTCTTGGTCTACGATTTTGCGGCGACGCTGATTAGTCGAAACCATCACGAGTGCATTCGGTTTACAATCCGTTTTCTGTGATAGATCAGGTAACCGAAAAGGCCGATTATCCCCGCTATGACGACTATATCAAGATATCTAAAGAGCGCCTCAAGATCAGACCAGTGGGGGCCTAGAAGAACGCCAACATAAGCAAGCCCAAAACACCAAGGAAGCGATCCCAGCACCGTGTAGAGAGAGAACTTCTTCACGTCCATCCGGGCGACGCCGGCTGGAAGGGAGATGAACGTTCGCACGATCGGCAACACCCTGCTGATAAAAACAGCGATTTCTCCATATCTTTCAAACCATGTGTGCGCTCGACCAAGTTCGCTCTTACGTATTAGCACGTATTTGCCATACCGCTCGAGGAGGGGCAGACCTCCGTGTGCCCCAACGAAGTAGGCGACGAGCGAGCCGGCGAGGCAGCCGGCCGTACCCACAAGCGTAACGCCGATCAGGGTGAGTTCCCCTTTCCAGACGACATACCCGGCGAAGGGCATAATCACCTCACTTGGCAGCGGGATGCACGCGCTCTCTAACCCCATGGCAACAAATACGCCGGCGTAACCGAGTTGTTCAATAACGGAAATGACGAAATTACTGAGCGTCTCTAGGATATTGAGGCTTAAAGCTAACATGCACGATCTAATCGTCGTAACAAAGTGCGCATTTCAAAGCGGGATGTTGCATCTCTCTAACCCTGATTGTTTGTCGCGGTTGTTCAGTTGCGATTACCGTGTTCATTACGTCTTGTACTAGTACATTGCGACTGCGTTCTCTTGTATACGGGCCCCAGAATTCTTGGGTATGCTGTGTCGGCAAGCACCTCACGCGGCTGAAGGAAGCGATACCAATACGTAGTCCTAGGCGCGTTCCCGAAAAAGAATCGTCTCTTCGAAACGACGCTAAGCCACTAAGCGCGAGAGGTTGCGTCACACAGGGGGCTTATAGAACACTCCGTCAAAGACTTCGCCCATTATCAACGATCTGCTCATTCTGCTCTCGCGCTCATGCAGCCCTGCCGTAGACATCACGGCGCGGATTTCAACAGCAGGCGTGCCGTGCTGTTCTCGAGTCGGCTCGCGAATGAACAGTCTGCCGTGCGGCTTTAACTTTCGCGCCAGTATATCTACTTTTTCTTGCCGCTCGTCCTTCTCTACGTGGTGCAACACGAAGTGCACGACAACAATGTCATAGGCATTATCTGCTATGTCAAGTGCAGCAATGTCACCAAGCTTATAGTCCACATTGGGGTACTTTTTCAGCCTTTTTTGTATGGTCTCCATCCATACTTTAGAAACATCGACGCACGTCAAGTGACCTTTACCTGACAACAGGAGTTCGGCTATATGCCGCGATATCCGACCCGAGCCAGACCCGTAATCCAGCACCACCTCATTGCCTGCTAGATCGAAGCTCTCTACGTAGCGCTTGTAAGGGCGTGCCACGCAGTATCCTAACAGAACCGTGAAGAATACCTGCAATCGATTCGGTTCACTGCTCAATTAGATCCACCGACGTCAGCCTTGCGTTTATCGTAGAAGGAGTTACTTCCAACTTAACAGTTCTCATGCTAACTAGATCGCGCGCTATGCTGCCGTTTATCAGTCAAGGTCACACGTCTCCTATTGTGAGCTCATGCTCTTTTCTTGGTAAGGGGGACAAAATGTCGAATGAGGGAGTTTAGGCAGACGCGCAATATATAAGGGCCCACGCCTACCTGACTAAAGGAGAGACCATGAAAATGAAATATCAAATGAGGTGTTGAGCTGATTGAAGAACAACCAAGCAAGGTGAGATTGCCCAGAAAACATCAAAATGAAATCTTTGGAACGGTCGAAAAGATGCTCGGCGGCAGCCGAATCACGGTTCGTTCTCAGGATGGAAAAACCCGCATGGGGCGAATTCCAGGCAAGATGAAAAGGAGAGTGTGGCTCCGTGTGGGCGACGTCATTATCATTCGGCCCTGGAGCATTCAAGATGAAAAGGCGGATGTCGTCTGGCGATATCTTCCGCCACAAGCTGACTGGTTGAGAAGAAAAGGGTACATCTAAGCCCACAGGACCTCGAGACTCCTTTTTTGCATCTGCGCTGAGTCGCCGAGTGATTAGTGTCGCAAATCTGGCTCATGAATGCTGACGAACGCTCGTTGCTGCCCTGTTCAATCTAGCAGATAGTTGCCGTGATGGTGCCAGCCGCTGGAGATACTGGGGACACCGTATCGGTACATCAAGCTGTGTGTTGCTGGCAAGAGACGTGAGTGAAGCAAATGAAAGAAGACTTTGATGTCATAGTGGTCGGGGCAGGCCCAGCAGGCTCAGTTGCAGCGCAGAACGCAGCTGCAGAGAGCGACGTTCTGCTCATAGAGAAACGGCCAGAGATAGGAGCGCCGGTAAGATGTGCAGAGGCCGTGCCTCTTGTTGAAACTCCGCTCGTCTTTCACACGTCATTCGAAAAATACGTAAAACCTGACAGGAAGTGGGTGGCAAGCGAGGTCAAGGGAGTAAGGGCGACCGCTCCTGATGGTACGATAGTCGAAGTCTCGGGCGAGATGCTCGGGAAGGAAGAACCGCTTGGCATCATTCTAGAGCGCAAGCTCTTCGATCGACAGCTGGCTAAGGATGCTGCTCGTTCCGGAGCGCACGTTATGGTGCGCACCCGTGCAACTGGGCTGATTCTAGAAGACGGCGCGGTAAGAGGCGTCAAACTTAGCCGCCTTGGTGAGGAGTTTGATGTGCGTGCTAGGGTCGTGATAGGTGCCGACGGCGTCGAATCTCAGGTGGGCCGGTGGGCGGGCATAAACACCACGCTCAAGCTAAGGGACATTGAGAGCTGCGTCCAGTATCACATGCAAAACGTCGAACTAACGGACAACACGCTCGATTTCTACTTTGGCTCCGCGGCGCCGAGCGGCTATGCTTGGGCATTTCCAAAAGGAGACGGCGCGGCCAACATCGGACTCGGGGTACTTGGAAGCAAGTTAAGGGGCAAGCGCCCATTGGCGTACCTCGACGAGTTTGTCGCGCAGCGCTTTCCCGGCGGCAAACCGGTCGAACTGGTGATGGGAGCTTGTCCCGTGAGCGACGCGCTTCCACACACAGTGAGCAACGGGCTGATGCTCGTTGGTGACGCAGCGCATCACACTGAGCCGATAACTGGTGGGGGCATTATGGCGGCGCTCCAGAGCGGAACAATCGCCGGCCAGGTTGCGAACAAAGCGGTGCGCGAAAACGATGCATCAGTTAGGGTGCTTCGAGAATACGAAACTGAGTGGAACCGTTCGTTTGGCAAAGCACGCAAGCGCACGTACAGAGTCAAAGAGTTCATTGTGAATCTCTCAGATGATGAAATATCCCGGATCTTTCACGCATTCGCAGGGATAACAGCCGAAGAGCTGAACCCTAAAGGGGCCTTAAAACGCCTGCTCAGATTGGATCCGAGGCTCTTATTCAGTATACGTAAGTTGCTCTAACTAGCGGGGTCATTTTTTGTTGCGGCTACTTTTTTAAGCTTATTACAGTCTTCTTACCTCTTCTGTCTTAGGCTTCCGTCGAAACAGTCGCTCCCTCAATGGCCGCTTAGGCGGCTCGTCCTCCGGCTCCGGCAAGGGCGCCTGCACCTCTTCAGCTCCCACCTCGCCACTGGGGTGTGGGGGGGGAGTTGACACAGCAGAAGGCAGCAAGCGCGTAAGCGTCTCACTCACGTCCGCCAGTCGGTTAATGATCTTGCTCGACTCACTGCCATAGAACCCCGCGATGGTCTCATACCGCTTAATCTCGTCTTCTCGCGCCTGTTTGAAGCTCTCGTACTGCGCCGTCAGTCGCTCTATCATATCCGTTTTCATATAGAGGAGCTCCTCTTTATGGCGCAGCTCTCGCTCCCGTTTTTCAAGCTCGGCTTCGAGGCGCGTCACCGTTTCACGCGGCACCATCAGCATTCCTAAGTCTTCGTCTGCAGTGCCTTCGCTCTCGCGCGCTCCGCCTAAATATGCTTCTAACGCTGCGGCGACGATCTTGCTGCGGCTACTGTTTTCAGAGCTCGCCTCCTTGTCAGCAGCGGCCAGCAGTTCGTCTGAAATGGCAATCGTAACTTTGTGTAAAGGCATGGAAATCACCACCTATGACCGCGCAGGGCCACATGCGGCCTTCGCTTTGGTTCAGTCACACCACAGTATGAACGCTTCATACTTGAGCATATCGACCGCGAACAAGATTTTCCACTCAACAGGTTGCATTGTTTCCGGTGCAACGCGCGCGAGCCCTCGTCCAAGAAGAATTGACTTGCGCACCTCGATGGAACAAATAACAAATTTTCAAGCTTTTTTTTTGAACAGGTAGTAGTTGTGGCCGATCTTTGTCAAACGGTCTCTGTGAAGCTCTTTGTTCGCATAGCTCGCCACGTGGCTTGATAACGGCAGTCGAAATGCAGCTAGAAACTATTTATAGCAGGAGAAGGCTTTTTTTTCGGAATTCACTTCTGTGGATAGCCCGAAGCTCCGTGATTTACCCGTGGATATAGGCAGAACGTCGTGCGTTTACCAAAACATCTATCGTGGCACAAGAAAATACCTTTGTTTCGAGTCCAGATTTTAAAAAGAAGGATAAAACAGAAACGAAATCGTTAAATATGATCGGTGCACGGTTTAATGTGTCGATGCAGCAGGAGCCGGGCTTCGCCGAAAGGCCCTACCTCAAAACGCGCTCTTTTCGCTGGCGGGCCCTGCTCCATGTTGGTCGCCATATTTGTGAGTCCTTTGTTGTCTCCGTTGTTTCGTTTGATTTGTGACCGCTTCTGGCAGGCATATTTGAGCGCCAAAGAGAACGGTGTTTGTGCGCCACGTAGCGTGTCGAGCTTCCTGCATTCGGTTGACAGAAGGCACGGACTTAAGCTGACCCAGCTGCGCGAACCGGCGAAATAGGGGATGGCAAGATTCACGCTGCCCATAGAAGAAGTCGTAAGGATTCGAACGCGAAAAGGGCGAAGACACACTTTGAAAAAGGTTCAGCGATGAACGCACGCGCTTTAGCACACAGTGAAGTACGATATGGCTCTTCAGAGTAGCGTACGATTTGTTGGGGCGAGGTGTCGCAGAACAAAACGGTTAATCTGTTTTCGTTGTTACCGTCGGCTCCAAAATCGCGAGAAACCATTGCGCGAAGGAGCCCGTTCTTCAAAACTGCGCGTGAAAAAAAGCTTGAAGTAGGCGCCGTCTACTTTTTTTCGCAGGATCATCTTGAATCCTAATTCTTGGTACATAGTCAAGGCTGCAATGTTGGTCTCCCATGTGGTTATGAGCGTTGCTTCCATCCCGTTTTGAAAGAGCTTCGACATGGCGTATTGAACGAGTTTCTTGCCGATGCCGAGCCGTCTAAGCTCAGGGAGAACGGCGAGCGTCTCGATAAGTCCGAGCTGAGGTCGCCTATAGTGGTAGATGACAGCGACGACGCCGACAATGCGTCCGCCATCGACTGCTTTGATCCAGCCCCGCCGCCTGTCGTTCAAAATGCGTGATACTTTAACGCGCAGGTTTTCGCCTTCGGTGAGCGGCGGCACAAATTCGTGATTGACGATGCTGAGCACACGCAGTATGGCATCAAAGTCGTTCCAGGTTGCTTCACTAATAATGAGCGTTTCGAGCGGTTCAAGCAATTCTGTTACCATCCATCACTTTGTGTGGGCGTCACGGCTAGCAAAGCAGGACGAGTGCATTCAACACGATTCGATCCGAGGCCGACTCGTCAAAGGGCAGACCAGCGTTGCGTGCTGTCTCTCCCACATCAATGCCCATCGCCTCCATAGACGGTCGTGCTTTGTACGGGTTGCGGCAACGATTGCCTACACCGGCGCACGCTTCGCAAAGCGTGCATTTTCCTGCGGAAAACGCCGTAGCGAACTTGAGGCCTTTTTTAAATGCGTCAGCTTCAAGACGAGCGGCGATCGTATCAAGCGTATTTTTAGCTACCAAATACGTCTGATCCCACCCTTTGAGATACGCTTCATCATTGTAAAGGGTGGCAAGATCTTTAGCTGCGTGGATCCGTTCGAGCATCCAGTTAGGCACCTCGTACGCAATCTGTACAATCAGCGCCTTTTGAAATCGCGCGAGGACGTTCCTGAATTCATCGAGCGGCATAACGTTAGGGGGGCACATCAAGCAGACGTTGTAATTCCTGCAGACAGGAACGCTGCATTTGAGGCGCACGCGGTCGTCAACCACTATGCTCGCAGCATCAAATACCTGGGCGGCGGTCGCACCAAGTTCACGTGCGGTTGTAAGAAATTCACTAGAAAATGTTTCGCCGTCGCAAGCTGTTTTCATTTCTAACCTTTACGGAGGTAGCAATCGAAACTATAAGAAAGTTGCTTGGCGGGGGAATCGCGTTTAGCGGCTGCGGCTCTGGAGCGACCCGCATTGTCCGCAATCCCTTGCTGATCGCACCAGGTGCTCTATCACGCAAGCTCAATTTCCACGGCTCGCGGTTCTTGCAGGTCCTTTAGCTGTTGCATTAAGCGTGCGCGCTCATCTTCCAATGCTCTTAGATCGTCAACGTGCGCACCCTGCTGGATCTTTTCTAGGTGGTCTCGATTTACCGAGCTCATGGCACGTATTCTTTCATACCGCCCACTAGTCACGAGCTTCTGAGTTTCGCGCAAAAAGGTAAGTAGACCAGTTGGGGCGTTTAACTTCGACAAAAAAGCGATCAGTCTCCGGATCTTCACGGCAAGAGATACGCCCGGCTCTTTGAGAGAGAGCTTCAGCGCCCATCGGCGTTTGATATCATCTAGCGATTCAAGCCACACGACGTTTGACTCTAGGACCTGCCTGAAGCTTGTAGTATCCCCCACGTAGTGCGAGAGCTTGCTGTCCGAGTATTTGGCATATTCGAGAAAGCGGTAGAGGGGGAGTGAGGTGAGATCCTCGCTCTGCACAAAAGAGAGGAGTTTTTCAGCGTTTTCGTGGCTCGGCGACGGTGGGAATCCGAGCTCTGGATGGTAACTCGCGTCGAGACTTATTCTGAGGACGTCAAAGATGGGGGCTTGCTTAACGAACGTCTCTAAGAATGTGCCGACGCCGTCGTTATACGCCGCAATTTGCTCCTTTAAAGCGGTTAGCTCGTCAAACGAGGTGACGTCCACGTCTTGCAAAGATTCGTAGTACGCGCCCTTCTCGCGGATTTCTGCTTCCACGCTTTCGCAGCGAGTGCGCAGGGCCGAATAGCCCTTCTTATAATCCTCAAATAGCTGACGCTGCTCTGTGAGAAGGCCCAAAACTGGAATTCGATCAAGCTCCTTAATGGCGGTTTCAAAACGGCGTTTCTTGAGCACGGTGAGCGCCTTTTCAAACTGGTCGGTGTAATCGAGTGATTGATCTGCATGTGCTTTTTCGACCCGCCGCGTTATTCGTTGAAGGCGCCGCGTCAGATCGAGAAACACCCGAAACGTGTCTGGGGTGCCTTCGAAGTCGCGCACAAGCTCTCGGATCTCGCGGTTGAAGCGCTCGACAAGCTCAAGTCGCTCGCGACCAGCCTCGCGTATTCGTTTGTTGGCTGTGGCGATTTCAGCAAGAAGGTCAGGGGGTTCCAATCAAAGCCCCTCTAGCGGGTTAAGTCTCACAAAAGGCTTTTGCTTCGACTTCCTGCTCGAGGGCTAGCTCTTGGCGAAGCTCCTCGAGCGACGCGACGCGCTCTGCGAAGGCGTTATGGCGGTGAATGCTCTCCTCGTTGAGCTGCTTTATGGTGACAATGGAGTCATCAGGCAAATAGGGAAACGCTTCGACTACTTTGTGCGCCATGACTCGCACGCAGTCCTCCACAAATTTGGGGTTCTTGTGTGCGGTTTCAACGACGACAGCTTCGTCGGTTCGCTTCAGCAGCTCGTAAATCTTCGAGCTCATCGATTCTTCGACGATCTCGATGATCGTGTCGAGCGGCACTTCGTAGCCAGTGCCGACCTCTATGGCGATGGTTCCGCGCCCTCGTTGGTTGTGGGTTGCAAGTGGGATATCTCGAAGAAACGCCTCAATGTCTGCGGGCGCGACGTTGAGCTCCTTCAGGCGCATCTCGGCTTGCTCTCTTATGTGCTCTTGGGCGCAGGGACACGCGGTCATTCCGACGACCTCAGCCCCGATCATCCGCCGCGTGCGGTGTTGCTTGTCGTTGGTGCGATACGTTGTCGTCTCTGCGAAGATGTTGGTAATCTCTTGGGTCGTGATGCCCGTGCTGGGGGTTTCGCGTTTTACCATGTATTCGCTTCGCATGCGCACTTCTGCGCGTGATGCATACTCGTGTCGGTCGAGCAGCTTTTCGGCTACGTCCCCGCAAAACTGCTCTATTTCGTAGACTGGCGCGTTCAGTGCGTCTTCTAACGCTTCGTCCATCACCTCAAAGTTTCTGCTGAGGTTGGCGCCTTTGCGATCCGAGGGCAGATCAACAAACAAGTCAAATTCAGAGACCAAGATTACCGGGCGTTTGTCACGCCGCGTAACTTTAATCAGTTTTTTGACGTTCGTTACGCCGACGCGCGTCAGATTTATAGAGAATTCCGGGCGATTTGCTTGTACGTCAACTTGTGCATCCATTATGCTCCCCTTTCTTTTACTATCAAATAATGCTTTTGACCAACCGTTAAATAGCGTTGCCAGATAAAGCGCGACCCGTCGTCCAACGCACGCGTAGCCCTTCCCTCTTTAATATCGCCTCTATGAGCCGCGTTTCACAATCCCCAACTTGATCATTGGCCTGATGAGCTTCAGCAAGCGAGGCGCCTTTGTACTCAACAACAACTTGCGAAGAACGATGGACGGACGGTCCATATCACCGTACTTCGATATGATGTCCAACGTGTGTTCGTCGTCAAGAGCCCTTATGATGTAGTTGAGATCATCGTCGCTGAGTTTGTTAAATCCCTCACGGATGCGCAACCCCGTCTCGAGTTCGCGGCCTATCTCGGACCGCCACCGCGTGTCGTACGCCATCAGAGCGTCCTTGGACGCGTTCTCCTGTGCCGCTGCCTCAGCGGCGACGGTCCCTGCTATTTTGGCGCATAGCGTCCCGGGATATATCCCCCCGCCGCTTGTTGGCTTGACGTGGCCGGCGGCGTCTCCAACGATCAAGGTGCCGGCAGCGGCCGTACATGGCGGCGGTCCAATCGGTATGCCTCCTGCGGAGAAGTGTAGGAGCGAGGTCGCGTAGCGCGGCGAAAGCCGTTCGATCAGCGGGCCGAGTCGGTCGAGTGACCGTTGAGTCGAGCAGAGTCCGATTCTTACTGTGCCCGATCGCGTCGGTATTACCCAGGCAAAAAAGCCCGGCGCTACGTCCTGTCCCAGGTACAGGTCAACGAAATCGGGGTGCGCGACGTCGGCGTAGACTTCTGCTTGCGCACACGTGAGCACCGTTTGCACTCGCTCTAGGCCTGCAAGCCTCCCCACGGCGCTTTGTAGTCCGTCGGCTCCGATCACCACGCGAGTCCGTATTTCGATCGGTTCGCCCTGGCTTAGTGCCGCGATGATAACGTCGCTTCCCTGACGTCGCAACCCGCTAAATCGCGTTTTGACAAGCGAGGCAACCCCCGATTTGAGCGCCTCTAAGGCCATCGCTTGATCAAGCTCACCTCGGTCGATAACGTAGGCCATCGTACGTTTGCCGTCGACCGTTAGGATACGCCCGTCGGGGGCGTGGATATTGGCGCCGCGGATGGCGTGCCTGCTGAGCGTTTCGGGCACTTCGCATCCTTCAAACGCGCGCGTGCTGATAAGGCCCGCACACTGTACCGGTTGGCCGATGGCCGCGTGTTCTTCGATCATGAGCACGCGTGCGCCAGCTTTTGCCGCGTACTTTGCAGCCATTGAGCCTGTGGGACCTGCGCCGACCACGACGACATCGTATTCCATGGTCGTAAGCGGGTACGAGTTTACTATTTATATAATAAACCAGTCTTAGCCTCTCGTGTCAGAACGCACAGGCGAATCGATCGTGTGAGGGGAGCACGCGTGGAGTACAAACAGTGCCTCATTATCCGATCAGACCTCCGGTTGTCCACGGGAAAAACGGCGGTTCAGCTCGCGCACGCTGCCGTCTCCGCTTATGAGCGCTCGGATCCGGCCACAAAGCGTCGCTGGTTTAGTGAGGGGCAGAAAAAGGTCGCGCTCAAAGTTGCGACGCTCAGGGACATTTATGAGCTTAAGTCGATAGCTGAGGGGCGCGGCTTCATCACGGCCCTCGTTGTCGATGCCGGGCTCACGGAGGTGCCGCCCGGAACCGTTACCGCCCTCGGTATCGGCCCTGCCAAGGAGTCGGAGCTAGATAAAGTGACCAGCGACCTTAAACTGCTCTAGCGGGCAACGACGATGACCGATGCCAACACAGTTCCAGAAAGCGACGTGACTGTGGGAATGATGGTGTACTTGACGGCCTCTGGCGGCATCGGCGGGCGAATCCGTCAGCGCGTTGAGGACTTTGTGGTCAACGAGGTCTACGCAGATCGCTTCACTTCGGAGGGACGCTACCAGTTAATCAAAGTGACCAAGACGGACACGGAGACGCACCACATGGCACGTGATCTGTCGCGCCGCTTGCAGATAAGCCAAAGAAGGATTAGCTGGGCAGGAACGAAGGATAAGCGTGCGGTGACTACGCAGCGTATGAGCATCGATTCGATTCAGCTTGCCGAGCCGGTCAGCTTTGGAACCGTCGTCGCCGAGCCCATAGGGAGATCAGATAGGCCGGTCTCCTTGGGCGACCTCGACGGTAATGATTTTGCTATTACGGTCAGAGCCGTCGAGGGGCCTCAAAATGACGTCACAAGCGCGGTGGGGGGCGTCGTCGAGGAAACGCGCAATGCTCACGGGCTTCCTAACTTCTTTGGCATTCAGCGCTTTGGAACAATCCGCCCCGTTAATCACGTCGTAGGGCGTGCGCTTGTTGATGGGGACCTCGAGCGCGCGGTAATGACGTACATCGGAAAACCGTTCCCCGATGAGCCTGACGACGTCAAAGCAGTGCGGCAATCGGTTGCGGAAACGTATGACTTCAAAGAGGCGCTCAAGCGCATGCCTGTGCGGTTGCGCTATGAGCGTGCGATGCTTAACCACCTGGCGAAGTATCCCAATGACTTCGATGGCGCCCTTGGCGTGCTCTCCACGAATCTGCAGAAACTTTTCGTGCACGCGTTTCAATCGTTTCTCTTCAACAGGATGCTGAGCAGCCGACTCGAGCGGGGGTTCCCGCTTGCTGTCGGATTTGACGGTGACCGCGTGTGGGCGCCAGACAGGGGGCGCGTCAGAACGGTCGTGCCTAAGAACGTGCACGAGGTGAACCAGAGCCTGGCCGCAGGAACTGCCTCCGTTCAAATGCCGGTTCCGGGATACGACACCGAGCTGTCAGACGGAGTCATCGGTCAGATCGAGCGAGATGTTCTCGCATCGGCAGGCGTTGATCTTGATGCCTTCAAAATCGAAAGCTGTCCGCGACTGGCATCAAAGGGCGTGATGCGCAACGTCCTCTTGCCGGTTGATATCCGGTTTGACGTCGCCCCTGATGAGCTTTCGGAAGATCGGGTGAAAGTCGAACTTCGATTCTCTCTCCCCAAAGGAGGCTATGCGACGACTGTGTTACGTGAAGTCATGAAAACGAGGTTGGGTTGATGCGCGTGCGAACGCCTCTACTCATTGTGGTTCTGTGCGGCATTATCGCAGTGAGCACGCTATCAGGATGCGTTACGACGCTACCGGGCACGCCGACCAACACGAGCTCGGTGACGACTGCAGCGTCAGGCAGCGCGGTCACAAACGGCAGCTCAGCCACCACGGCGTTGAAAGCACCGACCACGTACCGCGTAACGGTGGGGAGCACAACAGTTTACGCTGAGGCCGCCGATACGCCTGCAAAGCGTGAAATGGGTCTTATGAATAGGACCTATTTGAATGAAGATGCTGGCATGCTGTTCATCTTCCCAACGCAACAACAGCAGACTTTTTGGATGAAGAACATGCGCATCCCGCTCGATATCGTGTTTATCACGGCGGACAACCACGTGCTCGAGATTTACGCATCGGTGCCGCCGTGCACTAGTGATCCGTGTGCGCTTTACACGTCGAGCGCGCCGATACAATACGCACTTGAAGTGAACTCAGGCTTTTGTTCTCGAAACGGGATCGCAAGCGGGGATCCGGTCGTCATTGCTGCCGGGAGCTGAGGTTCAGCGTCGATTTGTAACGGTTGTCGATCGAGGTGCACTCTTCGCGAATCGGACACGGAAAGCACGCAGGGGCAGTCGCGTGACAAAACTCAAATCCGTGTTGGATCAGCAGGAGGTGACTCCGGCCGGGGTGAACAAGCTCGTGCTCGAGCGCCTCTTTGGCCAAGTCTTTTGACCTGTTGCTTCCACGAATCTCCTCCACGTTAACGTCGAGACCACGCCGTATCGCGCCGCGTTCGATGAACCCGAGTCTGCGAGCAACCCGTTCGATGTGTGTGTCTACGGGAACGATTTCGTGTCCCGCCGCGTAGAGCAGGACACAATCAGCAGTTTTTGGGCCGACGCCGGGCAGAGAAAGGAGGACCTCGCGCGCGCGGTGTGGTTCATCGTACACCCACGACATGTCTCCGTTCCACTGCTGCATAAGCGCGCGCGCCATGGAAATGAGGTAACCCGCCTTTCGGTGAGGCCCACACCGCTGCAGGGCGGGCAAGATCTCGTGCGGATGTGCCTCGCACAAGGTCTGAGGCGTGATCGATCCGAACCGCCTGGAAAGTTCACAGAAGGCCGTCCGCGCGCGCTCGGCAGTCTTGTTCTGGGTGAGTAGGGTGAGCGTCAGGCACCTGAAGGGATCCTGCCCGTTCATGAAGTATAAGCCGGCAAAGACATCTCTAAGCTTACGTACCCGGGGGTCGAGGCCTTTTAGTTGAAGAAGCGGCGTCCAATGCATCTCGTTAGGGCGCACGCCCTCCATGTCGAGGTCGGAGGCCAAAGGGCCGTTGCATGCGTGCGGAGAGATCGTCTGCGTGACACCGTCAATGAGTTTGCGATAGCCGTTTGAGTTATTCACCCACTCCAAAGCGGGAATCTGAATAGTCATGGTGCGCGCAAGGTCGATGGGCGGGGTCATAATGAATCGCAGCTTAGACACCTCGGTGGCCGCAAGCATGAGTTTGCACAGAGCTGGTCATGAAAATACATGGGTATATAGCATCCGCATAATCACCCCATATCGAAGCAAACGGTCCGGCGACGTAGCATTCGGAATCAGAGAAAACGCCGATCGCCTTGTCACGTGCGCAATGCGGTGTGCCAAAAGGCACGATACGGAATGAATTCAGTGAATAGGTCGCATGCACGCGGCCGAAGCTTCATTTGCGCGCGGGGTGGCACAACTCTGCAACCAAGCATGGCGTTCACGGTGCAATCCGCCGGGCTCAGACATAACACTAAACTTTATCATACCGGACGCTTCAATACGCGACTGGAGGGCTAATCGTGCTGGCGCAAGATCCCGCGTGGCGAGTGTTCGCCTATGAGCTTAACAAGTCGACGCTTCAGGTGAAAGAAGATGACGAGAGCGGCCCCTCGTACGTCATCTCCCCCACGGGTGCCAAGATCAACCGCATCTTTGTGGTTGGCGTGCTCACCGAAGTGGAAAACGTTCGCTCGAGTGAAGATCTCTGGCGCGCACGCATAGCCGATCCCACTGGGACCTTCACTGTGTATGCGGGAAAATATCAGCCCGAGGCAGCGGCTTTTCTTGCTCAGGCCGAGCTACCCCAGTTTGTCGCCGTCCTTGGAAGAGCGCGCCTCTATACTCGTGACGAGACCCCATACGTGTCTATATGGTCGAAGGAAATCAATCCAACGACGGAAACGGTCCGCAACAACTGGGTTATCACAACTGCCGAGCGAACGCTTGACAGAGTTGAGGCCCTTAAGATCGCCTTGAGCGCGGGATTGCCGAGCAATACGCTTCGCACGAAGCTGCTTGACAGCGACGTTAATGCCGTGCTCGCAGACGGAATCACCCGTGCCGTGCTCTCATACAACGGATCGGGCGTAATCGCTGATATCGTTCCGGTGATCGCTTCGGCCATCGAGGCCGTTGTCGAACCGCGCGAGTTCACGCCGGCAAACGTCGATCCGCAACGCGCCCGCGCGACGGACGACGTAGTAATCAGAGAAAATGAGCAAGGGCACGAGCAAACAGACGAGGCGGCCACGACACAGGAAGACTCCGCAGCGACGGAGGCGCTTGCGAGGAACAAGGAAAATGTGCTCCTCAAAATGAACGAGCTCGATGCCGGTTCAGGCGTCCCGTACGACCGTCTGATCGAGACGCTTGAAGCACAAGGTCTCGACGAAGATGACGTCGAAGAAGCCGTGCAAGAACTGATGGATGAAGGGAAGTGTTACGAGCCTAAGATCGGCATTCTCAAGTTAATTTAACCTTCTATGCTGACGAGCCGCGATGGTTTTTCATAAATGGCCTTTGTCCGGTGGTAGACCGCAGGTTGTCTCTCTCTCGTTGGAGTCGTTTTTCAACAAATAGTCGGGGCTCTAGATAACGCGGGTTGGTTTTGAAAAACTCGTGCCGTAAATAGACCCATATCGCGCAATGTGTAAGCCCGTGCGCGTCGCTTGCTACTACCCCCTAGTGACATCAGTAGCGCTGCCACTTTTCAGTAGAACGCCTCTCAGGGATGTGTTCAGGGACTGTTTTTACCCCATTGGCGCACGCTTCACTCACGTATAAGCCACAATAGCACGCGCCGTATTCGGCAACATCCGGGTCACAGTAAACGCACGGGCATATGATATCCTTGTCCCACTCCTTGTCGTTTGCCGCCATTCGACAAGGGCAAGAGTGGTACCCATAACGCTCCTTATTCGTCAGTATCCCATCAACAAGAGCATTCACAATGTCCTTGTCGGGGTTCAGGTAGCGTCCCTTGCGTGGCGCGGCCGTGGTTATCGCTGCGAGGTATTGTTCGCGATCCATATACGTTCTTATCACCTCTCTCATTCTTTAATCTTGCTTTGCTTTGTGACGTCGGTCGCGATGCTGATTAAGAAGCGGATTGTGTGGGACGTCGCGCCCGAAAGGTCGAGAAGGGTCGCCGGCTACTCGCACGTCTTCGTTGAGCTAGACAAATTTTTTGAACATCATTGCTTGGAGTTGACTGATGCCGAGATGCCTGGATACAAGCGCAATATCGTTTCCCGTGACCGCCAGGGCCTTAGAGGGCGGCAGCGCCGTTGCTCCGCGCGCGTAGATCGTGCCTCCTCGTTTGTTGGCCCCCAGATAGCCCTGAGGCGTGCCTCCTATCACGAGAACGCCCGATTTCATGTCGATTCCGGCGAACGCGTCTGCATCCCCACGTATGATCACCGTCCCTCCATTGAGAAGGGCGCCCGAGTTCATGCCTGCGCGGCCGGTCACGATCACTGTCCCAAGCCGCATGAGAATGCCGGTGCTCAAGTCAACGTCTCCTTCAACGCAAATTTGTGCGTCACACGCGCAGCGCGCGCCAACGGTGTCGCGCACGAGTGCATCAGACACGGTGAGCTGTTTGCCCGAAAGAACGTTAGGGGGCGCAAGCGTGTCGTCACGGAGGCCGTTGCACACGACATCGGTGATCGATCGATACTTCCGGTACCCGGTCCGATCAGACGCGACCTCAATGACGTTGCCGATCGGCACCTTTACGGCCCCGGCCACGTACACCACTCCAGCGGTCATACTAATTCCCATGCGCGTGTCAACGTCGCCATCGACAATCACGTCGCCCACCGGGATTGTGGCGCCGGTGCCCGAGAAAAAGTGCAAGTCGACGCCGAAGCTTGAACACAGCCGATGTCCGACGTCTCCGCTGACGTAGACATCATCACCACGTTTTAGGGCCTCAACCACGTCGCGATAGGTGTATGCGCTCCCTTCTTGGTGCGGAATCCGGTCGCTGGGCTCCAGCTTCGAGCCTCGATGCTGCCAATAAAAGTTGTACGTGAAATCTGCTATGCAATCAACCGGTGCGCCTAACTCGAGCTCCATCACAAAGCCATGGTGTGCGCGTTAGAAAACGCTATCGAAAAGGCTCGCGTTCGACGGTTAGCGAGTCGTCCCCGCGAAGCACGACGTGTCCTTCGACCGAGCTCACTTCGAGTCCGTTCAGTCCCAGAGAGCCGCAAAGTACGTCCTGTTCAGGATGCGTCCCTTTTTGGATATTACAGCGCAATACCGTGCGCTTTCCTACCGATGCCACGACCTTGAGTCGCGCTGATGCGGGATGATGTTTGGGAAGTACGATGAGGGGTGAACCAGAGTCCCGGATGAGAGCGAGGGTGCAGATGATTGCGTTAGTGGTCGTACGATCGTTGCTGAAACCCGATGCGACCAGAAGATCTTCGGGGTCAACGGTCATTACGATCTCGTCGTCTACCGTCTCGATGAAGAGCTGCCGGGTGGCTCCTGACTTCACGACGCCGATCACGCCGTCAGCACTGCGCACAAACAAGATCTCGTCGGCGTCGAGCGGTATGCGCTGTTCCATGCTGGCACTTTGATAGTCTAAGATCACTAATAAGAAAAGGGGCTCACGAAAGGCTTAGCAGTGCTAGGTGCTACGCTTCGAGCTCTGTTATGTCTTCCGATTGGCAAGATGGGCACATCGGGTTCTTGCCTATGCCCTTGAACTTCGATCCGCACTCGTTGCAAGCGTATTGTTTCGCTTCGAGTCGCTTTATGTCTTCGTTTCCAAACGGGCCACCGACCGTACACATGGTGAATTCTCCTTAGTACAACCATGCTCTTGAGTGCGTATAAGGGTTTCCTTAGGCTGCCGAGTTAGTTTCATTTGCTTTAAGACAAGGTTATATGCGGTCAGAGGGAAAAAACATGGTAGCGCTGCTAGCTTGGGGTATCCCTCTATCGTCCAATATAGCTTGTAAATAATAATTTAGTTTATATTAAATTAAGTCCACATCCAGTACGATAATGCCTCAACCAAGGTTCACCCTAAGTTCATCGTTCAAGCCGACCGGAGATCAGCCTAAGGCAATCGCCGAGCTCGTCAACGGTATCAACGGAGGAGAGAAGCACCAGACGCTCCTCGGCGTCACGGGCTCAGGAAAGACGTTCACGGTCGCGAACGTCATCGCGCACGTGCAAAAGCCCACGCTCGTCATCGCGCACAACAAGACGTTAGCCGCACAGCTCTATAAGGAGTTCAGGGAGTTCTTCCCGCAAAACGCGGTTGAGTATTTCGTGAGCTATTACGATTATTATCGCCCTGAGGCCTACATCCCGCACACCGACGTCTACGTGGCAAAGGAATCGTCCATTAACGACGAGATTGACCGGCTTCGGCATTCGGCTACCAAGTCGCTGCTGACGCGGCGCGACACCATTGTCGTTGCAAGCGTTTCGTGCATATTCGGCATCGGCTCTCCTGACGACTACCAGGAGTCCGTGCTCTCATTGCAGGTGAGTGACACCATCAAACGGAGCGAGATTTTGCGCAAGCTCACCTCCATGCAGTATGAGCGTAACGACGTTGACTTCTTCCGCGGGAAGTTTCGCGTGCGAGGCGACACCGTTGAGGTGTTTCCCGCTTACGGAAACACAGCGTATCGTATCGCGCTCTGGGGCGATAAGATCGAGGGACTCTACGAGTTTAATCCTGTCAACGGACGAAAGACGGCAGCGTTTGATTTTCTCCCCATCTACCCGGCGACGCACTTCATCACCAACCGCTCGAGACACAACGAGGCATTGCATTCGATAAAGCGTGAGCTCACTGAGCGTTTAGAGTACTTGCGCGGCCAAGACAAGTTGCTTGAGGCCCAACGCCTCGAGCAGCGCACAAAATACGACCTCGAGATGTTGCGTGAGGTTGGGTATTGCAGTGGAATCGAGAATTATAGCCGTCACCTCAGCGGGCGCGCTGCGGGGGAGGCGCCCACGACGCTCATCGATTATTTCCCAGACGACTACCTCCTCGTCATCGATGAATCACACGTGACGATCCCCCAGCTAGTCGGCATGTACGCGGGGGACCGCTCGCGGAAAGACAACCTCGTAGAGCACGGATTCCGCCTCCCTTCAGCGTACGACAATCGTCCACTCGCCTTCGGCGAGTTTGAGAAGCGGGTCAACCGGGTTATCTACGTATCGGCCACGCCGGGACCGTACGAACTGGCGAAATGTGAACACCCAGTCGAGCAGATTATTCGTCCTACGGGCCTAGTCGACCCGGCCGTGGACGTCCGCCCCGCTGAGAAGCAAGTCGACGATCTGATCTCAGAAATTCGAAAGCGACCGAGCGAGCGCGTGCTGGTAACGACATTGACGAAGCGGATGGCTGAGGATCTTTCCGAGCACCTTCACGAGATAGGCATCAAGGTGCAGTACCTCCACTCAGACATAAGCACGCTTGATCGGGTCGACATCCTGTACGACTTACGACGCGGCGCGTTCGACGTCCTTGTCGGTATCAACCTCCTCCGAGAGGGCATCGACCTTCCTGAGGTCACCCTCATGGCCATACTCGATGCGGACAAAGAGGGCTTTCTGCGCTCTGAACGGTCGCTCATTCAGACGATCGGCCGAGTCGCTCGAAACGTCAACGGGAGCGTTATCATGTACGCAGACGTTACCACCGACTCAATGAGGCGTGCGATAGGGGAGAACAATCGTCGGCGCGCGCTGCAGCTCGCGCACAACGAGCGTCACGGGATCACTCCGCAGACCATCGTCAAACCGATCGAGGAGCTTGTCGAGCGCCGTCGGCCGGGGCTGGTAGCCGACGAAGAACCCCCTATAAGCGTCGCTGCAGAGGAGCTCGAAGAGACGATCGCAGGATTGCAAGCGGAGATGCAGCAAGCGTCGCGCGGACTTGAGTTCGAGCGGGCAGCGCTCATTCGCGACATGATTCGATCACTTGAGGAGGGGGCGTAGCGTGACGGAATCCATTCGCATCAAGGGCGCAAAAGAGCACAACCTCAAGAACATCGACGTTGAGATTCCGCGCGATAAGTTTGTGGTCATAACGGGGATCAGTGGTTCAGGGAAGTCATCGCTGGCCTTTGATACCATCTATGCCGAAGGACAGCGAAAGTACGTGGAATCGTTGTCCGCGTACGCCCGGCAGTTTCTTGGTCAGATGAAGAAGCCGGAAGTGGATCACATCGACGGCTTATCTCCGGCGATTTCGATCGACCAAAAAACGACGAGCAAGAATCCCCGTTCCACCGTGGGAACGGTCACCGAGATCTTCGACTACCTGAGGCTCATGTTCGCACGCGTGGGAACCCCACACTGCCCACAGTGCGGCAAGGAGATCGCCCAGCAGACCGTACAAGAAATCGTCGATCAGGTGGTGCGGCTTCCCAAAGAGACGAACATCACGATACTCGCTCCCGTGGTGAAGGACAAAAAGGGAGAGCATAGGAAGATTTTGGAATTCCTGCTGAGTGACGGGTTCACACGAGCACGCATCGATGGCGAGGTGCGCGAGCTCGAAGAAGCCATCGACCTCGACAAGAACAAGCGTCATACGATCGAGGTCGTCGCCGACCGTCTTGCCATCGCTGATGAAGACCAGCAACGCCTCGCAGACTCGCTTGAGACCGCTCTCGTGCTCGGTGACGGCGTCGTTATCGTCGACGTCGCCGGCGCCGAAGAGCTGCTTTTCAGTGAGCACTTCGCGTGTCCCGAGTGCGGTGTCAACATGGGAGAAATCGAGCCGCGCATGTTCTCGTTCAATAGCCCGCACGGGGCGTGTCCGGCCTGCCACGGCCTTGGGTTTGAAAAAACCCTTGATGAGGATTTAGTCGTGCCCGACAAATCCCTCCCCGTCAGGAGAGCCATAGCGCCGTGGGCGAAATCGACGAGTGACTACTACCCGCAGTACCTCTTGAGCGCGGCCAAACAGTTCCAGTTAGGCCTTGAAACGCCGTACGAAGAGCTTACCGAAGAGCAGAAACACCTCCTCCTCTATGGCTCGGGCAGCCAAAAAATGCTGTTTGACTACGTCGGCCGACACGGTCACGTCCGCTTTCTCAGGCCGTTTGAGGGAGTTATCAAGAACCTGTCGCGTCGCTATCGCGAAACCGACTCTGATTACATCAGAGACGAGATTGAGAAGTATATGCGCCTGCGTGCATGCGATGCGTGCAACGGCAAACGCCTTCAGCCTAAAGCTCTCGCCGTCACCATCAGCGATCGCTCTATAGCCGACGTCTCGGCCTTGTCAGTCGACGCCGCGCACGAGTTCTTTGACAGCTTGCGCCTCTCCAACGGGAAAATGACCATTGCTGCTGAGGTCATCAAAGAGGTCAAAAAAAGGCTCAACTTTTTGCAAAACGTGGGCCTCAACTACTTGACGCTCGATCGATCGAGCGAGACGCTTTCAGGCGGCGAGGCTCAGCGAATACGGCTCGCGACGCAAATCGGTTCGGGCCTCGTCGGGGTGCTCTATATCCTTGACGAGCCGAGCATCGGCCTCCACCAGCGCGACAATCTGCGGCTTATCGGGACGTTGAAGAGCCTCAGAGACCTCGGAAACACGCTCATCGTAGTTGAACACGACGAGGAGATGATCCGTACAGCGGACTACGTTATTGACATGGGGCCCGGCGCCGGAGAGCACGGAGGCGCCATCGTGGCGAGCGGTACCCCGAGCGACATCGTGCGCGATCCTGAGTCCATAACGGGACAGTACCTCAACCGCGTTAAGCGGATCGAGGTGCCGAAACGACGCCGGACCACGAACGGTAACGCGCTGCGCATTGTCGGCGCGCGCCATAACAACCTCAAGAACATCGACGTTGAGATCCCGCTCGGGATCTTCACATGCGTCACCGGGGTCTCCGGATCAGGAAAAAGCACCCTTATCAACGATATCCTCCACCGCAAACTGGCCCAACAGCTGCACCGCGCGTACGGAAAGCCCGGCGACCACGACGGCGTCTTGGGCATTCAGCACATCGACAAGGTGATCACGATCGATCAGTCGCCTATCGGGAGGACGCCGCGCTCAAATCCCGCAACCTACACCGGGATGTTCGATTTCATCCGGGCCCTCTTCGCGCAGCTTCCCGATGCCAAGGCCCGAGGGTATCGGCCTGGCCGGTTCAGCTTCAACGTGAAAGGCGGCCGCTGCGAGGCGTGCAGGGGTGACGGAATCATAAAGATCGAGATGCATTTTTTGCCCGACGTCTACGTGCCGTGTGAGGTCTGCGAGGGGAAGCGCTATAACCGGGAAACGCTCGAAATTCGCTACAAGGGCAAGAACATCGCCGACGTGCTCGACATGACCGTCGAAGAGGGCGTGCACTTCTTTGAGAACATCCCGCGCATCAAGCAAAAGCTGCAGACGCTTTACGACGTGGGGCTGGGGTATATCAAGCTCGGGCAGCCGGCGACGACGCTCTCCGGTGGAGAGGCACAACGCGTCAAACTGGCCACCGAACTCAGCCGGCGGAGCACCGGCAAGACGTTCTACATTCTCGACGAGCCGACCACCGGCCTGCACTTTGATGACATCAAGAAACTGCTCGCGGTGCTCGGCCGCCTCACCGATGTGGGGAATTCGGTGCTCGTCATCGAACACAACCTCGACGTGATCAAGACGGCCGACTACATCATCGATCTGGGCCCCGAAGGAGGCGACGAAGGCGGGTACGTTGTCGCGCGGGGAACGCCTGAGATGGTCGCCCGGTCGGGCACGTACACTGGCGAGTTTCTCAAACGAGTGTTGAACGGATACTAAGAGCGATGCCACCACATTCAGTCACCGCGAGGCTTCACAACCTGCCGAGCAGTCCGGGCGTCTACCTGATGAAGGACGCCGGTGGAAAAATCATTTACATCGGCAAGGCCGTCTCACTGAAGAACCGAATCCGAACGTATTTTCACGGCACGCCGGCGGCGCCGCGAACGAGGGCGCTCGTCGAGCGGATCGAGGACATCGAGTGGATCGTCACCAACACCGAAAAAGAGGCGCTCATCCTTGAGTCGAACCTCGTAAAGCTTCATAAGCCGCGATACAACGTTCGGCTGACTGATGACGGCAGCTTCCCGTACATCCGAATCACCGACGACTCGTATCCGAGCATCACCGTGACACGCGTGGTGAGAAACGACGGGTCGGCCTATTTCGGCCCGTACACGAGCGCGCAGGCCACACGTCAAAGCGTGAAGGCGCTGCGCAAGGCGTTCCCGTTGCGCAGTTGCAGCAGAGATCTGCGGCGCGTTCTGAGGCCGTGCCTCAACTATCAACTCAAGCTGTGCGCGGCTCCGTGTGCGGGCAAAACGGATCCCGACGCGTATGCTCAACTTGTGGCGGGCATACAGCGGTTTCTCGAAGGGCGACAAGACGACATTCTCACTGAGCTCAAGCGCGAGATGAACAGCGCGGCGATGGACATGGAGTTCGAGCGTGCCGCGACGCTGCGCGATCGCATTGCCGTTCTCGAGACCGTGCGAGAGCAGCAGTACGTTGAGCCGCGTCGCGGCGACGAAGACGTCATCGCCATCGCCCGCAGAGGTCCACAGGCGTGCGCGCTCATACTCATGGTCCGCGAAGGGAGGGTCACGGGGCAACACTCGTACGCGCTCCGGGGGACCGAAGGCGCCGATACGACTGAACTGATGACGGCGTTTGTCAAGCAACACTACCTGCACCTCGAGGGGCCCTACGTCCCGAAGGGTATTCTTCTCGAGCACGCGATCGAGGAGGCAGAGGCCATCGAAAATCTCCTCACCGAGATCAGAGGAAGCCGCGTCCACGTGAGCGTTCCACGGGCCGGACCGAAGACCAGGCTCGTCGCGCTTGCGCACAAGAACGCCGAATCGATGCTCAAGAAGCCAACAGCGGCCGATGCGCTGTACGTTCTCAAAGACGCCCTTCGACTGCCCTCGTACCCGTACCGGATCGAAGCGTTCGACGTGTCGAACCTCGCCGGTGCCGAGGCGATGGGATCGATGGCGGTATTCATCGACGGCACACCACAGGTGAGCGAGTATCGCTCCTATAAGATCAGAAGTGTCGCTGCGATTGACGATTATGCGATGCTCAAGGAGATCGTCGGCCGGAGATATCGAGAACGTGAGGGCCGCGCGGATCTCATCGTGGTTGACGGAGGAAAGGGACAGGTGCATGCCGTCAAGGATACTCTGACGATGCTCGGATTGAGGATCCCCCTCGTCGGCCTCGCAAAGCGCGAAGAGCTCGTTTACGTGCCTGGTCGGTCAGCGCCTGTTGCGGTGCCGCAGATCGCGCTCAACGTGTTGATGTGCGTTCGTGACGAGGCGCACAAGACGGCCCTCAGGAGACATCGCAGCTTCCGTTCGCGGAGGCTCTTGGAGAGTACGCTGGATCAGATCCCCGGCGTTGGCAGGCGGCGAAAAGTCGAGCTCCTCAAACGTTTCGGATCCGTGGCGCAGCTCAAAAAGGCGAGCGTGGAAGAGATCCAATCCGTGCCTGCCGTTGACAAGACGACCGCCAACAGCGTTTTCAGTTATTTTAACAAGCGGCAGAAGGTCGCCCAAGTGCCCGCCTCAAATACGTAACACGACGAACGCGTAATCAGGAGACGTTGTGGAAGCTTGGCGTCGCAGACTGATTTTTGACCCGCTATCGCCCCTCATCACTGCCGAGAACGAAGCAATCCGGTACTATGCGCGGAGGGATCTTTTAGGCGAAGCCGTGCCACCCATAGCGTCTCTGTGGGAGTTGAATGAGGTGCGAAGGCTGCTTCGGAAACAGAAGGATAACGGCTGTTGGCCGTACCGCGGCGCTCGCCGCACCTACCTGCGCTCGGCGGATAACTACGATCAGCTCGAAACGTATCGCATCGTTGGTGAGCTGGTCGAGAAATTCGGAATGACCCGCGATCATTCGGCCATGCGGCAAGCAGCTGAATACCTCTTTTCGCATCAGACGAACGAGGGTGATTTCAGAGGTATTTATGGCACTCAGTACTCTCCAAACTACTCTGCGGCAATTATGGAGCTTCTGATCAAGGCTGGTTATGCGCGCGATGAGCGGATAGCGCGGGGGTTCCAGTGGCTGCTCCATATTCGTCAGCGTGACGGGGGATGGGCGATCCCGCTGTGTACCGCATGCGCGAAGCTTGACTCTTTTATGATGAAGGGCGATCCGGTCCAGCCAGACCGCTCAAAGCCGTTTTCTCATCTCGTGACGGGCGTCGTCGTGCGCGCTTTTGCGGCACACGACGACGCCGAGCCTCATCGGCGGCGATGAAGGCGGGCACGCTGCTCGCCTCGCGGTTCTTTCGACGCGACGCGTATCCTGACAGCGCAGCTGTTTTTTGGACGAAGTTCACATATCCGTTCTGGTTTACTGACCTTTTGTCGTCGCTTGACTCGTTGTCGCGGCTCGGGTTTGACCGGCAAGAAACGGGAATCAAACAAGCGCTCGCTTGGTTCGTCGCCAAGCAGCGGTCTAGTGGGGTCTGGGAATTGAAAATGGTAAGAGGGGCGGATAAAGCGCTCACCCTTTGGCTTAGCCTTGCGATTTGTCGCGTCATGAAATCGTTCTGTGACTGAAACGCAGCCGCGCGGCAGATCAGGTTCGAAAAAGCGTTCCGAAGACCACGTCCTAAGCGTGATCTGTGGAGGCAAGAGCAACTAGCTCCAAACGGGGCCCGCAGGGTAGTGCTAGTAGGACAAGCAGGTCTAATGAGTCGCTGCGTCGTCTGTCTCGATGTTCCCTCCAATGTTCTCCTTTGCGTGCCAAAGGGCACGTAGGCCAATCCCGGAAGAGCCTTAATGCGGGAGCGCTTTTTAAGTCATAATTCCGACAGGCAGCAGAAGCGACGATTCGGCCCAAGTCTGGGTTGCTTTGTGGGCTGCGAAGGACTGCAGGGGGACAACTCTTTGATCTACACCACCTTAAGAGGGATGCGCCGGTGAATGCGCTGCTCTTCATTGTCAGCTTTGCGCTCATCTTCGTCGGCAGCAGTCTCTTTACGAATGGTGTGGAGTGGATTGGGCGCAAGTTCAATCTTTCTGAGGGCGTCGTCGGTTCGGTGTTGGCCGCCGTGGGAACGGCGTTGCCCGAAACGATCATCCCGCTGATTGCTATATTCTTTGTCGCTGGAACGACTGGCCAGGATGTGGGCATTGGAGCGATCTTAGGCGCCCCGTTTATGCTGGGAACCCTCGCACTGTTTATTACCGGCATGGCCGTGCTCATTTTGAGACGCCGTCGGGTGATGGGAGCCAAAATCAACTTTGACAGCCAAATAACACGGCGTGATTTGAGCGTCTTTTTCCTCGTTTATTTAGGTGCTGTGATCGTCGCTTTCATCGCACCTCAGCAGACGAAAGCGCTCATAGCCCCCCTCTTTGTGGCCATTTATGTCGTGTACGTATGGCGTGTATTCAAGACTGACAAGGGGGCATCGGACGCACCGTCGCAGCCACTGACGCTTGACTCGTGGGCAGCGCGACTAAAAAGCGTCACTGCGCGCCAGACTCCATCGCTATGGCTTGTGTTAGGACAAACCGCTTTGTCGCTGGTCCTCATCATAGCGGGCGCGCAACTCTTTGTGAATCAGATAGTCAGTCTCGCCGAGCAGCTCCACGCAAGTGCTATGCTGCTTGCGCTTGTTATCGCACCCATTGCAACAGAGTTGCCCGAGAAGCTTAATAGCGTCCTGTGGGTCAGCCAAGGCAAGGATGCACTCGCCTTGGGGAACATAACGGGGGCCATGGTGTTCCAGAGCTGCATTCCGGTGGCATTTGGCGTAGCGTTCACCTCGTGGGTGCTTGGGCCCATCGAACTCATGAGCGCTGTACTTGCTCTCACAGCGGGCTTTTGGGTCTGCGTGCTAGCTGCCAGAGCGAAGCTGACGGCACCAGCGCTCATCTTCAATGGGGTCCTTTACCTGCTGTTCCTGTTGGTCGTGCTCCGGGGTTAGCAGTCTCAGATCAATAGCTTCTTCGAAGTTTTTCCGACCCGCTCGTTAATCGTTGGTCAGGCGGGGCGCTTGGCTCTTTCTGCGTCACGAACGTATGCTGACGCGCACGTAATTGAATTCCCCCAAACCGTTAGCTAAAAAAAGCGAAACGACCAGTTCTCTACGCCTTCAATCCGATTCAAATGATTTTGCTGACCTGGCTGCTAATGTACGGGTATGCGTCGAAAGTCTGGCTGAAGGAAACGTTAACATCTATTCCTAGGGGATGCGCGGTGACGACCCCGTTTATATTCATCATCACGCTTTTTGTCAAGATAGCTTGCACTACGGTGCTGATTGCAGAGCCGAAGTAAATAGTTGACTGTATTGGGATGTCGACGCTTCCGCGCGCTGGGATTTGGATTCCATCTGACGTGCCGGCGCTCAAGACCTGGTTGCTGGAGGTCAATAGGAGGTTGTACGTAATGGATTTGATGTTGACTCCTACGACATTCGGGTTATACAGTTTTATCACAAATGTTAGCGTAAAACCCGAGCGTGACACGTTATCGATCGAGCTTACCGACACCCCCTGCACTTGAGGGGCCTGGAGCGTCAACAGAAAAGCGGCCCCCACGATGGCGATAACGATTATGACAGCGGCTATTATGGCGACGATAGTTCTTGTCCGCATGGCCAAAAAATAGGCCTTTTGACTATATATAGGAACCGAAATGATTGACTGGGCCTGTCTGGCAGACCTGAGACGCACGTTGGCCCACACGTGCACCTGAAGTGCGCCACGGCCGAAGTTTAGTCTATGCACAAGGAAAGCCAACCTTTCCTGGCGGTCCTACGCTAGACGAAGGGAAAAGCATAATATCACTCGCCTACCCTACATTCGATACGGTGCACTCGTTCTGTCCAATGCTAGCCGAGTGCGAGCAAACCACTAAGTAATGTTAGAAATGCGAGGCGAGCACGAATGCCATACGAGGACGTCACTACGCACGAGTGGGAGCGAACCGCCCTTTACCTTGCCGTCGGGATGCTACTAATTGTAACAGGCGCAATTTTCCTCTTTGCTATCAGCCGTATCATAGGAGCAATCCTCTGGTTTGCCCTCATCGCTGTGGTGCTCGTGGCGCTGGTCAGCTGGCACACGAAAACGTACGCGTACCGCTGCAAACAGTGCGGGGAGGAATTCGAGATATCGCGTGTGACGAATTTCGTAAGTCCACAGGGCGTCGGCAAGGACGGCGCGTGGAAGTACCTGAGATGCCCGCGATGCGACAAACACGAACGCGCCGAGGTTCTAAAGAAAGTCAAGCCGTGACGTCGCGCCACACGTGCGTTGCTTTGTGTTTCAACAGACAAAGCGCGCAGTCTTAATCGAAGCTGATTCACGCTACTTTTGATAAGCGCACTCTCAAGAGTCACGAGAATCATCCGCGGCCAAGCTGCTGCGTGCACTGTGCGTTGAAGACTCACTCTGCCCTCTCAAAGCTTACGAAAAAAGGAAAAAGGGAGGATCGCGTCAAGCAATTGCCGCAACAGCTCGTGCGCTTAGCTGCACCGAGTGTCGTTTGGGTTTTCTGCGGAGGTGCTTATCTTCATTAGAGCTACCGAGTTGATCACATCATAGCGTAGCTTGCACTTCCAGCCGCACCATCTGCACGTGGACGTGCCCGTTTTCGTCTATGGGGCGTCTCTCAATGTACGTATAAGCGATCTGTTCCACAAAATCCTCGCGCAACGCTTCCGGAAGGCGCTCCGTGTAGGGGAGGAAGACGGTGCGTACCCAGCCCTTTAGCGCTTCTTTCCCATCGTGCACCATGTCCTTCGGGATCAGCTCGACACGTTCTGGTGAGAGGCCAACGCGACTAATGAACCCGCGGTACTCTTCGACGCTGTAAAAGAACCAGGGGTAGGTGAATCCAACAAAATAACCTTTCCAACGTCTGTCAGTGGTAAGCTCGTTCGCGACGTCCGAGATTAATGCGGCATTGCCTTGCCCCCCGAACTGCAGCAGCGTGCATCCGGGCGGCTTAAGCACCCGTTTTATTCCGCCAAGCACGGCGATGTGGTCACTTATCCAGTGAAGGCTCGAAAACGACACAACTAGGTCAAACTCGTGATGGTACGGGAGGCGTGTTGCATCCCCCCAGCGAAATTGCAGATTCGGGAAAAACGCCGGAGGGAACCGGCGGTTGGCGAATTCGATCATCGTTTCAGAGCTGTCAATGCCAAGCACCAATCCATCTGGAATGTGCGCCGCGAGCTCGGCGGTCACCTTCCCATCGCCGCAGCCGATGTCAAGCACCCGTTCATCACCTGAAAGTTTCAGGGCTTGAATTGCGTCACGCGCCCACTGCTGCTGGGACGAAGAATGTCTCTCATAATCGGCAGCATCCCACTGATAACTCATGTTTTCAAATCTCCACTCAACGTTTATTTCTTTAGTTGTTTGCGTTCTGATTCCTCGTTTCAAGAATGATTGTAAGGGAAGCGCGAGCCCAGCAATCCTATTCGCCGCTCGGATTCCACTATAACCCTTGCGGCGCAGATACTCTTCTGAAGTGCTGGCCTATCTCGCTAAAAGCGACGAGCGCGTTGAACTTGTTGAGTCTAATTTTTTTAAGCGAGGCAGCCGTGGTCTCGATAAGCACGCCTTGGGCGGGTTAGGTCTCCAACACAACTCGATAGTGTGCGGCGTTGTTGCGCACGCGTTGCACGGCGCTGTTTATGTCTGCGCAGGAGAATACCTCTGTTTTTGCGGCGATGCTGTGACGTGCAGCAAACACGAGCATCTCTTGTATCACCGCTCTCCCGCCGGTTACGCTCCCGGCAATCGATTTTTGGCCGGAAACGAGAAGCGAAGCAGGTGCGCTGACGACCCCCGCTTCCGCTTCGGAGGACAGTCGACTGACGATCGTCAACTTGCCATTGGGCCGCAGCGCCTCCACGTAGGCGGTCCACGGGAGCGGCGCAGTTGCCGTCGATAGTATTAAATCGAGGGTCCGGGCAGCGTTTCGCATTTGCGACGGGTCGCGGCTCATTACAAAATGATCGGCGCCAAAGGCGGCTGCGTCGTCCTTTTTTTCAGGGTTCGTCGAGAATGCGGTCACTTCGCATCCCATAGCGTGGGCGAACTGTAGGGCCAAGTGTCCGAGTCCGCCGATGCCAACGATGCCGACGTGATGATGTGGCCGCACGCCGTAGCGCCGCATCGGCGCGTACACCGTAACGCCCGCGCACAGCAGCGGTGCTGCGCCGGCCGAATCGAGCGACTCAGGAATGGAGAAGGCAAAACGACTGTCAGTGCGAACGAAATCGGCGAATCCACCGTGCCGCCGGACGCACGTGAGCACCTTGCTCTGGCAGAGATTCTCGTAGCCGTTTAGACACCACTCACAGCGCAAGCAGCTGCCCGATTGCCACCCGACGCCGACTCGTTCACCAATGCTGAGCTGCTCAACGGCCGCTCCAGTGGCGACCACGGTGCCAACGATTTCGTGTCCTGGCACGAGGGGGTAATGCGAGATACCCCAGTCGTTATCAATGAGGTGAACGTCGCTGTGGCAGATGCCGCAATGGCTCACTTTGACATCGACGTCGTACGGGCCAAGTTTCTGAAGCTCATAGTCGAATGGCTCCAGCGCAGCCCCTGGCGCTTGTGCAGCAAATGCGTGAACTCGCATGGTTATCAGATCTGTATGCCGTCCCCCGCATTTCAGTGTTTGGTTACCGGAAGCGGCTGGTGCTTGTAGGCGGCCTTTCAGCGCGTCGGGCGTCGCTCAAGCCGTTCCTACTGCCCTAAAGTGTTATATATCACAAAGCATAGCTTCAGATATATTGTAAAAGGAGAGGCTGCCATCGTGCCAAGACGAATATGGAGAGAGTGGGCGCAAGATCAGTTTCTGGGCGTCGCGCAGTTTGGGCCCATGAGGATGGAGCGCGGCAGCATCAAGTTTTTCGTGCTCATGACGCTACGCGACCAACCGCTCCACGGGTATGGCATCATTAAGGCCATCGGGGACTTGAGCGGTCACGCCCCGAGCGCAGGCGTGATCTACCCGACCTTGCAGATGCTTGAGGATCAAGGTTGTGTCGCTATGAACGAGGAGGACAACAAGAAGGTCTACGTCTTAACCGATGTGGGGAGACGCTTCTTGGACGAACACCGCGACACTGTCAAGCTGCTGAGCACGCGCGCCGCTCAGCCACGATGGAGCTCACTTCCCGGGGTCGGTCGGCGCATCGGGGAAATTGCCCGCACGATCTTTTCCAACTACTCGTGCCTTGATGACGAGAAGATACTGCAGATCGAGCACATCCTTGATGTGGCAAGGAAACAGATCGGCGAAGTGATTTTTGCGAGAAAGCGTTAAGACGGCGCGGTTCTTCCTCTTAGCGAGAAATCCGACGGCTGCGTCGAGCGCGTCGCGATAGGGGTTTCCGCGAAAAGCAGCCAACCTCTTTGTCCACACGTCCGTTTTGCGAGGAGCGACGAGTTTGAAAGAGTCAAGTGACGCGCCAGCGCTCGAGACGGAAGCGGCGGTTTCCACATCAGCGATTATCCCTCCTCGGAAGTTTCTCAGGTCGCAGACGTTCAAAGCGCTGCACTACCGCAACTTTGCCCTCCTTTGGATCGGCATGATCCTGTCGAACGTGGGCACGTGGGTGCAGATTATTGCACAGTCCCTGCTCGTCTTGCAGCTCACACATAACTCGGGCCTCGCGTTGGGCCTGATCTCATTTGCCCAGGCGGCTCCGTTTCTGGTGTTTTCACTCGTGGGCGGAAGCACGGCCGACCGGGTTGACAAGCGGCGCCTTCTGCTTGTTACGCAAAGCCTACAGATCGTCTACGCATTTACGCTAGGCGTCCTTACGATCACCGGTGTGGTCCAGTTTTGGCAAATCGCCGTGCTCGCCGTCTTGGCGGGGGTCACGCTCAGCTTTGACCAACCGACTCGATTTGCGCTTATTCCGCGGATAGTGCCGCGGGAAGATCTCTCCAACGCGATAGCCCTGAATGCAATTGTGTTCAACGGCGCTGCTATCGTGGGACCGGCGTTGGGCGGTGCCCTCGTGGTGGTCATCGGCTATGCCGGCGACTTCTTCCTGAACGGATTGAGTTACGTCGCTGTCCTCATCGCCGTCCTGCTTATGAGGTTTCCGCAAATGGCGAGTGCAAGCACGAGCTCGCTGTTGCGCGACATACGCAGGGGTCTCGGCTACATTCTGCGCGAGCCACTCTTGGCACAGCTGCTTGCAAATTACGGTTCGCTGATGTTCTTCGCTGCGGTCTATACCGTCCTCCTCGCGCTCGTCGGCGTTGAGGTCCTCGGAACTACTCCCGGGGAACTTGGCGTACTGTACACGGCGATTGGGATCGGTACCGTTGTTGGCTCTCTTGGGGTCGCATCTCTCGGCGATTTCGCGCACAAAGGCCGGCTCCTGATGGTGTCGTCGCTTCTGATGTCATTTTCTGTGGTCATTTTTTCGCTCCTGCACCTCTATTGGGTCTCCTTCACGCTGCTGGTGGTCATAGGTGCGTCGCAAACCGTCGCGTCAGCCGTCTCAATCACGCTGCTACAGCTCAATGCCCCGAAGAACATGATCGGGCTCGTTATGAGCATAAACACGCTTATCGTCATGGGAATCAGGCCCCTTGGAGCGTTTCCGTTCGGGGCATTGGCTGACGTCATCGGGACATCCGCAGCACTTGCCGCAGGCGCCCTCATAGCGGCTGCGATTAGCATCTACCTATTTGCCACGAGTAGCAGGCTGCGCTCTGCATAACGGCGCATCTTCGTTGAAAACGCGAAGTAAAAAAGATCGATCGATATGAACGTCCTGACCACTAAAGCGTTTCACTGTCGCCATGAAGTGAAATTATACGTCGGCAACCCTTAAACGATGCCCAACGATCTCATTTTCGCGGGCATAATGCTTGGCGGAATCGTCGTCCTTTTCATTGTCAAGCTGCAGCATATATATTGGGAATAAAACGCTATTTTGGGGCGCTGAGGCAGGGACGGCGCCGCCAGGATAACGGTCGAAGAAGATTCACAAGTCAGCTGGATCGTGCCACATCTTTGACTTTGAGGCTGCTTACAAGCACGACAAAATCATAGCTTTTATAACGAATTAATCTGCTCACAGCAAGCATGGACCTATTGACCATCCTCGCCGGGATAATCCTCATTGTCATATTTCTAAGCCTTCTGGTCGCACTACTGCGCGTCGGCTTGAGATTACTGCTATACCTAATCCCCAACGCAATAATTGGCTTGATTATTCTTGTTGGTGCGAATGTGGTAGGCATAAGCGTGCCGATAGACTGGATCACCGTGGGATTTAGTGCATTAGCCGGAATTCCGGGAGCCGTCCTAATGATCCTGCTTTACTTGCTCGGATTCGCACTATAGGGCTATAACGACTCGTGTTCGATGCGGCCCATCGAAGAGTTTTCTTAGGCTGCTCGAATTGAGGGTCCGAATCATACCAGGGTATGAGAAAGTCATACTCACGCACACCACCGGTCAGCCCGGTTTTTCCACTCAATAGTTGCAGCTATTTCCGGTGCAATTTGTATTCGACCGCACACTCGAGTAATCTATCTGTACGCGCTGATGACGAAAATAACAGATTCCACTGGCTGCTCATTTGGCCGATGGTGAGCACACCGCTTCTTGATTAGGCCGAGCCCGCAGAGCGCTTCTTTTCATGACGATCACGGTACTACCTCAAAAATACAGTCGCAGCAAAGCTAGAAACTACTTAAAGAGGCGCATGAGCGTGCGACAAATATCGGTTCCAATGGAACATCGGCGAGCTGCAAACGGCCCAGCAGATATGCGCATAGCATTGGCTGTTGCCAAAAAGAAGAATCTTGGCCCGATAAAATACCTTCATTTCGAGTCCAGATTTTCAAAAAAAGCGCAAAATATGAGCGAAAACGTTAAATAAGATCGTGTAGAGCTTAATTGTGCCGTGATTAATAGGAGCCGGGCCCGTGATCTGGCCTGCCTCGAAAACCGTCTTCTCTTACGGCTACCGGGCCCGTGCTCCATTCTTGGTTTTTTTCTGTCGTTTCTTAGACTCTTTTCCGGTGCAAGTAGCACGACGACTGGCTTCAGGTCCTTGCGGCGTTAAGGGCAGATCGCCCTAAATTCGCCGTTTCTGTTTGCTTTTTTGACGCTGGCCACGTGAGGCGCAGTTGCCGTGGCACTCTTCATTGTACGTAAGATCGCACTTAAGCACTGCCTCTTCAGACTTCGCGCACGACAGATATTGAAGCTTGTTCGAATCTCTTTCTTTGATTTCGGCGAAAAAAAGCCATTATGGCGACAAAAAAAGCACCGCAAATCTAAATCAATAAATAGCGTTACTTGTTAACGCGTAACGATAGACAAAAGGGAGGTGACAATATGGGAGAATTAAAAACCATCACAAAGGTTCCGGTTGGGGCGGTCGCCTTTATGGGTGCCGTAATTTATGCCATTTTGGGGCTCATCAGTGGTATCATTTCAGCTATTGGCATTGCAATTGGCGTCTCGGCAATACAAAACGCCCTTCCTTCAACAACGATGCTCGGCTCAGGAGCAGGCCTCGAGGCTTCCGCTATCATCGGTGGCTTGGTTTTCGGCTTCATTGGCGGCTATATTATTGTGGCAATTGTAGCACTGATTTACAATTGGTTGGCGCCTAGAATTGGCGGCGTTAAGCTTGAACTTGAGTAACGGCAAGACATATATTCAATCGCCTAAATCGCAGAGTTCTAACGGTAAAACGCAAGCACAAAGCGTTGGTCGTTACTTCTTTTGTTTTTTATAAAACTAGCATTCTTGCCGCGCTTAGGGGTGACGCCCAAGCGCTGAATGCAGGGCAAGACGAAAGCGTATCAATGTCCGATGGTTAAGAGTCCTTAAGACAGAGCACAGTGAATCCTCTGTTAGCTGAGCTAAGCGACGCACGAACTGGAGCACTGGTATGAAAGACAAGACAAAGTTCGACAATGCGGCAAGCACCCTGTTTGCCCCACAACTCGTCGGCCTGGTGACGACCGTTGATCGTGCCAATCGACCAAACGTGGCGACCTTCGCTTGGATAATGAGCACCTCGCACGATCCGGAGCTCGTAGCAGTGAGCGTTTCAAGACAACGCTACACCTATGAATGTTTAACAGATGAATTCGTCATTAATTTGCCGACGAAGGAGTTGCTGGAACAGGTGTGGGCCGTCGGGACCCGGTCAGGAAGGAACGTGGATAAGTTTCAGGCTACGGGGTTGACGCCGATACCCGCGGACGTGGTGAAGCCCCCCCGGATTGCCGAGTGCCCGACCCACATAGAATGCCGCATCATCGACACGCTAGACACGGGAGACCACACTATCTTTGTCGGGGAAGTCGTGGCAAAATCAGGCGACCCCGATGCAATGAAGGACGGGGCCCTCAACGAGCGCATTGAGCCCTTGTTCCATCTTGGGGGCAAGAAATTCCTCTGCGGTCGCGAACGAATAGACGTCGACAGGCATCGCAGGGGCAAAGGCAGCGTTTGAAATCCCGGCAATCCAGTTTGTGCGGAGGAATTTGGGCGTTGGTCGTTGGAGCGGAGGCTGGGCATCTCGTGTTTATGGCGGCAACACGCGTTCCCAACGATTACGTGATCAAAAAACTGTCATTTCAAGTTCAAAATCAGAAAAAGGTTTCAAAATCACGGTAAAGGTTCTTTATGCCATGAACGGTTCGATGATGGAGCTTAAGGCCCGCCGCTTGCCCTACCTCGAATCGTCTCTTATTACGCGCGGCGGACCCCGCTCCGTGCTGGCCGCAACAGCTTTGCGGTTGCGATAATTTTCTATTTACGGTGTAGGCGAGACCGCTTTAAGCCCCTTACGGTTTTGTCTTAGGGTGCGGCGCATATTCGGCTGTTTTCTTAAGTTGGGCGTTGAAGCCGTCGCCTCCGAGCTGTGGCCCAAACGCGGTGTCACGCGTTTTGCCGAAGATACAGACCGCCGTAGAGTTCGCACCCCTTTCGAAGGTCGAGTGAAGCTGCCAGCCCCCACATGCAGCACTAGTGGCGTGCGCTATGGCATCCATTTACGCGTCCGCGTAATCGATGTCCGGAAAAGCGTCCTCAAATTCGAGCCTCCTGTCCGTGAGCGTGTTCCACACGATCACCGCCTCTTCTGGGGTTAGCGGCGTCAGTTCCGGGTCGTGCTCTTCGTCGTCGCCAAAGAACGGCACTGTTTTTTCGTATTTGAAATAGCGCCCACTCAGAGTCCGGAACAGGTCGACGTTCGTGATCCCGGTTTTCAGCGCTTCAATACAGAACTGGTGTTCGTTTCGCGCAAGAAGGATAGCGGTGTCGGTGTCGTACACCACGCCGCCAAATGCTTGTTTCATAGACACACACCATTTGGATGGACTCAGAGTTAAGCTTTGTATATGCGCGCGGAAAGTAAAACGGGGTCACGCGAAAAAAGCGATGGCTGCGTGAAAACGACCAACGAGCCGAACTGCAACAAGCGCAGAGCGTCGCCGACGCGGTCAACAGCGTGCTTCGGCCGCGACACAGCAGCGTCAACTAAATGGTGCTCCAAACCGGGCGATAATTATGCCCCTCCTGGGTGCTAGGCGCTGTTGTTGCTGACGCGCTCACCCTGGAATTAGCATGAATCCAGCGTTTCAGCATGATGTGCGATCAAGTACCCCCGACCTTTTCAACTGTCTTTTGCGCTTGCACGGGGTGGTTTATGCACAACGGGTTTAAAAGAGCCATATCGTACGCTTCTTTTCTCGATTACGTGGCCTTAAAACTCCGCTAGATCGTGCCACTTGTCCGATCGTCCCGGGTTTCAACGAACCGCGTGGTACGCTTTTTTTGCACGTGAGATCGTCTTAGATCGCTGCTACGTACGACCTTTTGCCTGCTCGTCCTGCAAGCGTGGCTGAACAAAGGTTCCACGTGGTAGAGATCCAGAATGAGGCGGATCCCACCACGCGAGGGATTAGCCAATTCTACGAATGGAGGGAGGCCGTTGCCACCGCAGCCTGTTGAAAGCAATATCCCTGATCCAATTCAAAAGGGAGGATACCCGACTCGGACACCTCTTCATCGTCGATAGCAGAAAATCAACTTCGCCAAAGCTGCGATCCCAGGCTCCCCTTTCCCCGCAGCAGACGTCGGCTGCGTTCTCGATCTGTTAAAAAACGGATCGCGAAAATCGTTTGCTTCTTATGCTCAAAAAAGGGAATGTTTGACACGGGCGGCTTGACGGCCCGTTTAGCACGCTGTTCATTCCGTATGCTCTTCGGCCTCGAGCATTTCCATCAAAGGCTTCTTCAGAATGAGGACGCGCCTTCCGACTCGTACTGCCGGCAAATCGCCGGACTGCACCATCCGATATGCGGTCGTTCGGCTAATGCCTATAAGGCGTGCGGCGTGCTCAACAGACAACGTCAGTGCTTCGTCTTTATGGTGTTCTTTTGTCATGGTCGCACCTTCACGAACGAAAAGGCGCTGAGCTACATATATATGTCGTCCCCCCGCGCGCCGTGGGCACTAACTTCAACGCACGTCCCTAAACAGGGAAGTGCCTATGATGGTCATCAGAATGAAGAATCCAACAACGACACCGAAGTCGAGCGTAAGAGGGTACGCGTGCAGTCCTGTAAAGGCGTACCGCAATGCGTCAACGGCGTACGTGAGCGGATTGATATCAACCAGCGCTTTCATCCAGCCGGGCAGCGAAGTGACGGGGAAAAGCGCGCCGCTCAGGAAAGAGAGCGGCAAGGCCAAGAAGACCACCACCACCTGAAAACCCTCGATGCTCTCGACCTGGGACGCGAAGCTCATCCCCAGCTCGCTAAAACCCATGGTGATAAAGAACATAGTCACCACGACGAGGGCGAACGCAGCGGGAAGTCCCAGAGGGCCTGATAGTCTTACTCCGAGAAATGCTGCAACGACAACGACGACAATTCCCTGGATCATTGCCGTCGTCGTTCCGCCGAGGGCCTTGCCGAGGAGTATCGAGGATCGTGCGACCGGAGCAACGAGGATCTCTTTGAGAAAGCCGAACTGCTTGTCGAACATGAAGCTCATCCCTGAGGACGAGGTAAGACTGTTAAGAATTGCCATAAAGCCGAGGAGCCCCGGGACCAGGAAGTCGAGGTAATTCGTCGTGCCTGTCGACCCGGCGAATTGCAGTGATGAGCCGAGTGATGCGCTGAATCCTACTCCGAATATGATGAGCCACGCCATCGGTTGGACGAACGAGATAACGACCCGCGACCGGGCTCTGAAGTACCGGGTCATCTCTCTGAGCCAAATCGAATAGACGTCAGTTAGGAAGCTCGTTCTTGCGTTTGGCATCGCTAACGTCTCCCCGGCCCACGGAACGCAGCGAACCCGCTTGAGACCCCCGGCGCCTGAATCTTCTGTTCGTTGACGATTGCCTTCATTGCCTGTTACGTCCCTCAGTTGCCGTTTGAGAACTATTGTTGCGTAAGTTCGGCAATCGGATTATCGACAGCATAGCCAGTTAATTATTCTCTTGTCAATAAATCGGTCACCGATATATATGTCAGAGATATATATTTAAATATCTTTCTGTATAGTGCTCCTCATGGCGGAAAAGCTGTACGCGTTCTTTGTGCTCTACGTTCTGCGCCAACAGGGAGAACTCAGCGGATATAGGATCGCCAAGATCATCACCGAGATAACCGAGGGTTACTTTTCCCCGACACCAGGGAACATCTACCCGGTGCTGGGGAGCCTAGAGCAAAGTGGATTCGTAAAAGCAAAAAAATCCAAGGCCGCCGGTACAGAGCCAGGAAGCCGCAGAAGGAAAAACCTCATTGAAATTACACCTGCTGGGGAGGCGGCCCTTTTCGATTTTGCGAGACGCAACAAAGAAAGGTTTGAAAAAATCACCTTTTTTTTCGACAAGGTAATAGAAGGCGCTTCATAACTATCTGACCGCGCGCAGAGCCTGACGGAGCCGGATATGCCTCTGCCGCAATCTTCTGAGCAGCATCGTACTCACGTTCCCAGCCAGTTAAGTGACGATGAGGAGTTTAGCACCCCACCCAGAGTGACCTGCCATCTTGCCCCATGAACGACGATCGGGCAGAGGTCGATGAGCTCATCCTTCAAATCGCGGACTACAAGAACGACTATGCCGATATGGCTGCCGGGCACTGCTTAAAAGTCACACGTTCACGGCGATAGCAACCGCCGTTTTTAACAATTTGAAAAAAAAATGTAGGTCACTAGGCCTGCATCGCCGCAGCTGCCTTCTTTACCTCGTCTATGGTTTGGTCGACGCTCAGCACGGGGGATAATTCAAACCCGATAACCGGCAGGTACTTCAGCATTTTACCGAAAATCTCCTGCTCACTCATTTCGGTGATCCAATATCCGCACGCTCCGCTACCAAACTGTCCCCAGTCAATCGTCCTGCGGTCGCTGATATCGGCTTTCACCATTTCGAGCATCGGCAGTTGCAGCTTCCCGACTTCTTGCGGTGTCTTAGGCAACAGTTCCACGTTGACCCACCACTTCACAAAGAACTTGGTCATGTTTCACCTCCTCTTGCGGCGGTGATTGTGACCGCTGTTTTTCTAAATCCCGTACAAAGGCGCCCTAAGGAAATAAATGTTGTTGTTACAGACGCTTGTCACCGTGATAGGCCAATCATAGAAAAAGAGCGGGCCAATAGCCACGCAAGTATACTTCCTTAGCTTTCTCTCCTCATCATCACGTCAGGGCAGGACGTGTATGCTAACGTGCCGTTTTAGCTGCTTATTTTTCTAATAAGAACTGTTTAGGGCCTGCTTCATACTCTGCAAAGGAAAAAAAGAGATGCAGGTCATTGGGCCTGCACCATCTTCCATGTTTCTTCGAGTGTCATTGCCGCTTTGAGTTCCATTGTTTGCCAATTCGTTATGCTCATCATTTCAGGTTCCATTAATAATGCTTGCATCGCTTCAAAACTCGGGGCATCAAACGCCATCACTGTCCAGTGCTCGCCATACACGTGCCAGCTTCCAACCATTTTCACTCCGTGTTTCGTCAGGAGCTCCGCGGCCTTGCTCATGTATTCAGCCATCGACTTTCTTGACGTTTCGTTGTGGGTCGGACAATCTGCGGGAGTGTGCCAGGAAACCAACAAGAACGTCACCATCTTAGCTTCACCTCCTTTTGCGTTGGCGGCGGTGGTAGTGACCGCCGTTTTTCTAAAACACGTAAAAAGGCACTCCAAGGGAATAAATGTTGTTGTTACGGACGCTTGTCACGGCGTGGCAGCACCAAAGATAACAGTTACTTTCATGGTTCGCGTCGGTTAGGCACTCAGCGCATCGCTCACCGGCGAGACCGCGTCCACGATGGCTGGCTACCCGACCGCGCACGTCAGCAGTTGCGATGGATTATCAAGAGGATACAAGTGCAAATACATCAATCACGCGAATACAGCTATGTGCATGAGGGGTCGTGAGCGGGGTTGTGCCGAAAGCTCCTACAGCTCTAGCTTTCACGCTTGTATCTCGCGGAGTTCCCTGCTGTTCACCGCTGCTCCGAGAGCGGCTTCGAGGCCACCTTCAGCGTAAGTAGTTGGTGAGTCTGCAGGTCTGCACCATCACGCGCATCCGCTCTTGCCGCATCAACGGATTGCACCCATGCCGGCGCCTGGGGGCCAAGCGTGCTGTTCACTGCGTGGACGAGGCGCAATGCGCACTTTGTGCAGTTCGGATTGTCTGTGTTCAAGCAGCCGATGTGAAGGCCATACCAGCAGCCCCCGTTTTTTATGGTCTTTGCGTTCGTTGCCATCACGTTCATCTCCGAGCTACAGTGCTCAGAGTAGTTTCATAAGGCCGCGTGAGGCAGGGATTGTGTGGAAAAGCGTGACAGGACGTTTGTGTGGAAAAGCGTGACAGGACGTTTGTGTCACAACTACAGAGAAAGAAACAGATCCTTGTCTTCTAACAACCATGACATATTGCGCCCGCTGCGCTCTTTACGTGGGCTGTAAAAGACGAGCTGACCAGGACAGAGTTCCGTTTCATTGTGAGCTATATCGGCGTCCCGGGTCGTTCCAACCGATATGGCGTATCGGCAGATAACGGCGGTTATCGAGCGATTAAAGTTTAATCAAAGCTCGCCTAGAGGAATAACGGCCTTTTAGGCGCTAAAATCGTCATTAGAGCAATCCGAACATGCATTATCTGATGCGGTCCATGTGATTAGTACCGAGTAGGAGGGAAAAAATGCTCACCAAGGCGTTAGTTCTGACGGACGACGAAGCTGACTTGCTTGGTCGTGTGCTTGACGAAGTGAAGACAAAAACGTTTGAGGAGTCCCAGATTAGCCTAGATGATTTGGGCGCTCTCCGCACCCTGGTTTCACATTTTAGGGGAGCAGAGAAGGGAGAACCGGATAGAAAAGCACGTCAAATATCTGTTAACCCGTTGAGCAAACGCCTTTTTCTGGGGCATATCATCGGTCGAGAAGGCAGCACGGACACAGCGAGCGGGTCTCAGGGCTGATCCACGCTGTAGGCCATGGACCTAGGAACTGTCTATAGTGTAGACATACGGCTATAGGTGATATATAACGAAGCTAAAACCACTGAGGGGCAAGTCACACATTAATTTGAAAGGAGAAACTAATGATTGGAGCATTTATTGCCAAAAAAACCATAGCTAATTCTTTCGAAGCCTTGAACCAACACAACTTATCCAAATTCATGTCAACCTGGCGGGACGATGGCGTGTGGGTCTACCCTGGCGAAATAGCTGAAAGAAGCGGCACTTTCAAGGGAAGAGACGCTGTCGAAGACTGGTTCAGAAACTTTTTTGACCAATTCCCGAAAATTCAGTTCGATATTCAAAGCATCTGTGTTCAGAACATCTTTGATCTTACCGGAACCAATGTAGTTGCTGTGCTTTGGGATCTTCAATTTACCAATCGCGATGGCAGGATAGGCAAAAATAGTGGCGTGAGTGAAATCCATGCTAAAGGTGGAAAAGCATTCCTAGTAAAGGATTTCATGTTTGACCAAGGTGAGAAGAATTTCAAGCTTATGTGGGGTGCGGCCGAATGACGCCAGGCTGATGCGACTTGTCCTGGGCACGCTTCTCGACAGGAGACGGTGCAGAAATAGGGTAGTCTGGCAAACACTCTGACAGCTATTAGAGGCTAACTATAGGGCTAACATTCTGATCGCCATCTAACCACCATAGCGTCGTATTCTCGCTGGGTGTTTTCAAATACGCGATCGCCTTCTATCTCTTTATGGCAAGCCGCGCAAACGGAGCATGACGCTTGTAAATGCACTTTACGTACCGCAGGTTTACCACAGTATAGGCACGGTTCACCTTCTGTCTCGTTATTTCGCATGTCACTTACCTCTAATAAGGGCTAATTTCTCCACGGCGCTCATAATCTTACACAACTCTCCCCATAATTAAAACGACACGTTTGCTCGAAGCCTTATACCTTGGCTGTCCATAATGGCGCACACGGGACCCGTAGATAATCGGGTCAGTTTTCAGGTTTTTATGAACCACTGAGAAATTAATCCGCTGCGCCCTGTTAGAGCAAACATTATTATGAGAAAGCGCACATTTATGTGTTTATAAAAATGAGCGACGGGCGCCGTAAACTCAGTCCTGAAGAAATACAGCGCTTCGAAGAGCACGGCGTAGCGATTGGTGATGTTCTCGCCGAAGCACGACTCTTCACGACGGTTTCTGGAATTCTGTTCGGGTTCTTGCTTACTGCATCTATCGCGTATACAAGTCAGCTTCCGGGAGTTATCCAGCGCATCCTTCTGCTTCTGGCACTTGTCTGCACGGCGTCTGCCACGCTGATGTTCATTTTGCCCCCATTATACCACCATCTGCGCTTTCCAATGGACCAAAAGCAACGGGCGCAATTTTTCTGGCGGAGTCACAAGTTTCTCGTGTGGGGTATCGTCCCTCTGTATGCGGGTGTGTATTTCTCGGTGTTTCTCGCCTTATATTCACTCATCGGTGCTTATGCCGTTATATTGGCGACGGGAATACTGATAGTCCCTTTTATTGCATACGAGCTGAGGAAGGTCGGCGACCCGAAGGAACTCGGATAAACGCTGCTTTCAAAATGGCACGCTCGCATACACATCCTGAAGATCCCTGTCATTAAACCGCAGGTAAACTGCTGTTGAAAAGAGTGATACATCAAAAAATAGCAGTGACATCAAAATTATCGTAGCGGATACGTGGATTTCTTCAAACACGGTGATTCTGGCGTTCGATTACTTTGTTTGTGGCGGAAGGTAATGAAAAAGTAATGAAAAGGTAACGGAAGTAGTCCCTGCAACGTATATCTCATAGGGGGAGCACAATAAGTAAGTCAGGCATACAAGCCTTTGTCACTCGAAACACCTACTCAAAAGAGCCATGGATGTAGTTGAACTGAAAAAGTTGCTGGCAGATAAAACTGCAAAGAGGGATGAGCTCCCAGACGTGGAGTTTAAGGAGTCTGCCGACAGCACTTTTTTCGAGAGCATCAGCTCCTTAGCAAACGCGTGGGGTGGAGTCGTCGTTCTTGGCGTGGACAAGCGTGGCGCTATCATCGGAGTTCCGCCGACTAGCGAGTATCTTGACAAAATTACCAATCAAATCGTCTCTCTTTTGTCCATTCATCCAAAAATAGAGGTCGTCGATAACGAAGGCAAGCGAGCAGTCGTCATCACAGTCGATGCGTCCTCCTACGTTCTCATCTCGTACAAGGGCAAGTACTGGGAGCGCGTGGGAGCAACTGACAGGAGAATGAGTCAGGCGCGGCTACGGGAGTGACTTATACGGGCAAAGACGTGGGACGCCCTGCCCACAGAATATCCCGTCGATGAGATTGATGAGAGCGCGGTTAGTCGTTTCATCAATGAAGCGGTAAGCAAGGAGCGACTGCCACGTGAATCGGTAAGCGAGAACCATGAGATGCTCCTAGAGAAGTTGAATCTCCTCGTTGATGGGAAACTCACCAACGGTGCCTTGCTGCTCTTTGGTAAGAATCCTCAAAAATATTACGTTAACTTGAGAATCCGTCTTGGGCGGTTCAAGACTGCTACTGAAATCATCGATGATCAGTGGGCAGATGGAAACGTCTTTCACCAGCTCGAAAGAGCACTCACCATCTTACAATAGTACCACAGTGTGCGCTATAGAATCGAAACGATAGAACGTGAGGATGTGCGAGAGTATCCTTTGCCAGCGCTTCGTGAGGCCATTGTTAACGCGCTGATGCACCGTGATTATTTTAACATCGCTAACTTCATCCAAATAAACGCGTACGATGATCATTTATGGATATCAAATCCCGGTGGCCTTCCCGACGGTCTCACTGTTGAGGACCTTAAGAGAGATCACAAATCGATCGGGCGTAACCCTCTGATCGCTCGTGTGCTGCGCCTCGCAGGGTACGCAGAGGAGTACGGCACCGGAACGCTGAGAATGGTAGAAGAGATGAAAAAGGCGGGCCTGCCTGAGCCGGAGTTCAAGGAAGAGATGGGGGGTTTTTCTGTGTATCTCTATAAGGACATCTACACAGAAGATTACCTGAGCGAGCTCGGTTTGAGTGAGCGGCAGATTGCGGGAGTGTTACAAACAAAGAAACACGGCCGCATCACCAACAAGAAATACCGTGAACTGACTGGCCTCTCCGATGAGGGGGCGCGCACTGATCTAGGTGAGTTGGTGAGGCGTGGTCTGCTTGAATTGCGGGGGAAAGGCAGGAACGCTCATTACGTCTTAGTGCTACGCCAATCGTGATCTTGGCGATTACTTGGCGATTACTTGGCGATTCTGGCAATTACTATGCCCACTACTCTCACAAAGATAGAGCGCGACCAAGCCCGCGAAAGGCTTCCCAGTGTGTGTGACAGTTCGTTTGATTTAGCCAAACTACGAATATTAAAGTAGAGAACGACTATGTCGATATGGCCGCCGAAAAACTTTTTAGGAAGTGCTCGACCAGTTGGGGAGCTTACCACTACCTGCGAGACCGTTAGCCCCGGCAGGAGAGAGTAAAGCCACGATACTACGGCACTAAGACGGTATCAATAATGTGGATGACACCGTTGGTGCCTTCAATATCGGCCTCTTTTACCACCGCGTCATTGACCTTTATGCCCTGGCGCAACCAGCGGTGCTCCTCAATCTTGAGCGTTGCGCCTTGCATGGTGGTAACGCTTTTTTCTTTGCGCAAGTTCGAGACCACAAGCTTCTCTGGAACGACGTGATAGGTCAAGATGTTCTTCGCTTTGTCAGTGTCTTCGAGCGCACTCATTATCGTGCTTCCTTGAAGCTTATCGAATGCTTCGTTCTCAGGAGCAAAAAGCGTAATCGCTTGGGCATTTTTAAGGGTATCGGCTAATCCCGCCGCCACAATCGTACTGTGGAGTCTCGATAGTTCATCGATGTGCGACACAATCGTAACGACATCTAAGTTGAATTTCATCTTAATCACCTGCTTTGCTGACCAGCGGTGCTGGAATTGCTTCTAAGACTTGTGCATTTAAGAAGTTTTCTCACATTATTGAAGGAAGCGCCCGTAATCGCTTGCGAGTCTCTTCTTTTTTTCACAAGTTCAGTTTCACACCGCGCGCAGCATGGTCTTTTTGCGCTGTGCTCTGCAGACACGTCTATCATGAACTGGATAAGGTGGCGTCGTTCGTCGAGGGATGCACCCACAGTGAACTGCAAGAGATGCGGAAACTACTCTTACTGCGGATTGCGTGGCGATAGAGAGCACGTTTCGTATTGCGAGGAGTACCGACGACCGCGCTATATCCGAGACTAGCCCGGCCGGACTTACTACGAAGAGCACAACGGGGTAGGGCAACTGCTGTAACGTACGAAAGTTGTAATAAAGTTTCAAATAGATTTTAGTCATACCTATGGTATGCCTCGGTTTAGCATTTCTAAGGCTGTGACCGCCCCCGTTGTATGGGGTCGATGCGTGGTCAAAATATGTCTTGTTAGAATGAGGGGGGCGGTTAACAGCCTTATAGCTTCGCGCTACTACTCGGTTTTACCGTCAGCTTCAAACCAAAGCCTTTATCCGTCTGGCAGTCCCCCTCTTCGCGGTCAATATCGTTTGAAGTGATGTGGATGAACGTCGATGCTGACCAAAGCTGGAAAGGACTGTACCGCCTTAGTGCGCTCCTTCTAGTCTTGGTGGGTATCGGTGGACTTGCTGCATCAAGAATGGGGAGTGCTCTCTACAGCTCGGGCTACCCAAGCAACGCTACGGCATATCTGCAGCTAGTCTCGCAAAAGCAACTGCTAGCGAACAGTCTTTGGAGCCTCTGGATAGTGTTTGATCTCTTGCTCATCGCGCCGTCTATCGCGCTCTATCTCATCTTGCGACGCGACAACAGGACACTGGCTCTTATTGGAACGCTGCTTTCATTGTTTTACATCTTCTATGACATTAGCGTCACAGAATTGAATTCATTGACGCTTGTTAGTCTATCCCAGGGGTACGCCAGTGCCGCGACCGACGCGCTACGAGCCACATACGTCGCGGCGGCAACCTATGGTTATGCCGCCCTTCCTCTCCAGACAGTCCTCAGCTTCGGGGTCGGTGCGGTAGGGTGGCTTCTTTGGAGTCTGATCATACTAAAAGGGCATTCTTTCCCTAAGTGGACGGGGGTCTTCGGCATTATCGTTAATGTTGTAGGAATTATCGGAGCGGCAGCTCCTCTAGCTCTCACATCTCTCATTCTCTTCCTCTTCCAATTCCTCGCTATCCCGCTTACTGGCGTGTGGTTCATCATAATCGGAGTTGCATTGTATCGTTTTAATCAGAACATAGCTGCCAGTAGTGATGCATATCCAGGTGGCTAACAGCCTTAGTTGCGTTTTGTCTACACTTTCACTCTACTTTTAGCTAACAATTACCCAGATAGACCAACCATTTTGCCCTATGAACAACGATTGCTTAGAAGTCGACGAGCTTATACTCAAACTCGCGGACTACAAAAACGACTATGTCGATATGGCCGCCGAAAAACTTTTTAGGAAGTGCTCGACCAGTTGGAAAGCTTATCAGTACCTGCAAGACCGTGTGCACGATGGCTGGCTACCCGATAGAGCACGGCAACAATTGCGACGGATTATCAAGAGGATACAAGTGCAGATACATCAAAGTCGAGAATACGGCTATGCGTATGAACAGTCGTGACGCTGGAAAGGGCGGCAAGTGACCTGGTCCCCGCGTGGCATGGTGACGGGACGTATCAAGCGTAAGCGGCTAAATAACAACACTTAAGCCGCCACGCCGCCGCTTTGCTCTTTTGAATATCTCTTTTTCAAGCGAGGAACTTCAAGGAACGGGAAGTGAATGAATCATAAACGTACTACGATGAGCATCGTCTTAGCAACTGTTATGCTCGTGTCGCTTTTTGCTGTGCTAAGCAGTGCGACGAGCTTGAGCGGCGCTCTATCATAAATGGTGGAGCTTGAGCACTTCTACCTGGGGCACCCTAAGCGGAGCGCCTCCTGAGGAGCTGTCCAAATCTTCACCGGCTGTCGTCCTCCCTCGTGACGAAAACAGCATTGTTTGTATCAGCAGCACTAGTGGGAACATCTGGCAGAGCGGGGACCCCGTAGGTAATTGGAACGAATGGAGCTCCGTAGGCAGTCCTCCCTAACCTCCTCAGGGGTTGCTGATGCTAATAAGAGGACACGTCTAGGCAATATATGTAGGAAACGCCTCCATAACGAATGGGGGCGTATTTTTCTTTTTTTAGTTGAGGGCCAAAGGAACACGTGATCCTATCTTACTCGGCCTATTCGTGAAAAAAGGGAGGATGGGAGCGTTCACGTTCGCGCCGACGCTCGCGGCGTCGCCGGTGAGCGGCAGCAGCGCGCCGACCGTTACGCTTTGTGCTTGTGTCGTCTGCACGTTTGACGTGCATCCGGCGGTAAAAACGGTTCCAATCACGACGAGCGCAACGATCGCCGTGCTCCAACGGCTTGTAAACGGCATTCGCATGAGCGTCTTACATGAGGTAAAATCATATAAAGGTGCCTCGGCACGCGGTTCGCAAACAGACACGCTGACGAGCATCACGATCGCGAGCAGTGAACGTTTCGTAGCGCTTTGGCAGTGTGATGAAATCAGTACACAAGCCGACAAAAGTTCAACCTCAGGTGACGGATTCGTTCAAGCGAGCGCAAGGACTAAGTCCTGTAGATCCAAGGTCTGCCCACGCTATGATCACCGCAGAAAAACTCGTTAAGCTGCTTGGCCTAAAGCCCCATCCTGAGGGCGGCTACTACCGAGAGACGTACAGGTCAGATGAGATAATCGGAGAGGGGGCGTTGCCCGACCGCTATACGGGGAATAGAAGGTATGGAACGGCAATTTACTACTTGCTGACGCGAGAAACGTTTTCTGCCATTCACCGAATAAAAACGGACGAGATATATCACTTCTATCTCGGAGACCCCGTCGAACTCGTGCAACTGCGGCCTGACGGCTCCGGGTGCGTTGTGATGCTCGGCAATGATATTGCGGGCGGCGCACACGTGCAGGCCGTCGTGCCGCGGGGGGCCTGGCACGGAGCACGGCTCGTGGAGGGGGGCAACTGTGCGCTCCTCGGCACCACTGTATCCCCGGGCTTCGAATTTGCAGATTTTGAGGTCGGGAACAGAAGTGAGCTAATACGCGCCTATCCGTCGTTTAGCGACGCGATTGTCGCTTTGACAAGACACACACGAAGCGGTTAAATCGATTGCCTCAGGGGCAATAATCTGATAATCTGGTGGCTTTAAACCGTGGCGGCCCTTCACGGCTGGCTGTACTAACCAATTAAGCACGCAATCCCGGGTACTTTGCTGCAGCATCCCTGAAAAGAAGCCCGAGCAAATGAGCTCGGACGGATTCGAACGGGCGACCTCAGCCTTATATAGGCGCTATCCTTGTTCAAAGAATCACGCGTTTGTTGAAGCGCGTGAGCAGCATTGATGAAGCATTGCGAACATCTGCAGCCCGAACGTTTATGCTATGCATATGCGATATTGGAAGGGTGTGAGCTTTCATGGCGCTGCTCCGGTCGGGACGACTGGGAATCCCTTAACACGTGGGTGTCCGGCCTGCTTTGACTGATTAAGCGAGCTTAACGCGACGTCGCGGAAATGTATTGCATCTGGAACTGGAAAAAACAAAATCATGGCTGAAAAACCAGACCGTAATAGTGAAGAGTTGACGTGGGATGTCGATGGGATCGCGGTCTATGGGACCCTAACGCGCCCTGCCGGCACCGGCCTGCATCCGGCCATCGTCTTTGTTGCCGGCAGTGGACCGACTGACCGAGACTGGTGCTCACCGCTCCTGCCGGGTACTAACGGCAGTGCTCGGCTGCTTGCTAACGCCCTTACTGAAAACGGATTCGTTACGCTGCGATATGACAAACGCGCCGCAGGGCCGCGCGTGCGCGAGAACCTACCACGGCTTATCGGTAAAATAAGCATGCAGGGGCACGTCGACGAGCTGACCGGTGCGGTCACTACGCTGGTGTCAGAGCCCGACGTGGATGCCTCGCGATTGTTTGTGTTGACGAGCAGCGAAGGAGCCATCCACGCCTTAAACTATCAGACGGGGACACCTCATCGCCGATTCAACGGTCTTGTGCTGGCCGGCTCCTGGCCGTCCGATCGGTCTCTTGGCCCGAGATCAACTGCTCGCGCAAGTCGCATCTCTAGCCAACGGAGATGAAATCATGAAGCGCTACGATGCCTGCAGCGAGGCGTTCATTGCCGGCAAACCGATGGCGCCTGATGCGTCTCTGCCGGAAGGCATGAAAACCCTCTTAGCCAGCTTAGCTGCCCCGGCAAACTTGCCGTTCGCCCGCGAGCTGTGGGTGGAAAATCCGGCGCACCTCGCATCGCAGGTGTCAGAGCCGATGCTGGTTCTTATCGGTAAGAAGGACATCCAAACTGACTGGCGTGCCGACGGAGATGCGCTGCAAAAAGCCACTGCTAAAAATGGCAACGCGACTCTCTCGTTTCCGGATAATGCAGATCACGTGCTCAAGTACGAACCTCGACTGCGAGAGGACCTTGTCGCCGCTGAAGTCGGAGCGCGCTACAATGCTGAAGGCCGTGTGCTAGATTCCGACGCTCTTTCTGCCATCACAGATTGGTTGGTTGAACAATCAGACGGCGCGATGTGAGCTCAAGCTGGCCTGGCGTGCTGCGGGTAAGCGTTGATCTTCGCCTCGCTGTACGAAGTCAATCCGTCTCTGGAGGGACTAGAGGACTTCAAGATCTACGAGGCAGGGATGAACGTAAAGCCAGACTCTGTGCAACGAAATAGATCTAATTGCGGTCGATTATGCAGAACCTGCCAGAGAACTATATTTATGGAATTCTTAATAGAGGGGTTATCCTCAGCCATGTTATCAACGAAAGAAACATGCACCTTGACACGAGATCTTGTCCCTTCTGCAAAACGCACGCATCAATTAACGCAAGGTTCTGTAAAAAAATGTGGCAAGCCTTTGAAACTGAGTAGAGAAACAGATTCAATGGCAAAACCCGGATTCTATTAGGAAAACGCTATACAAAGTTGATGTCCGCCCCGTCCGTTTCCCCCTCCAACGGCCCCTCCGCGAACGCCGCCCCCGTCTCCCCCGACCGCGTCCGCGCCGAGTTCCTCCACGCCTGGAACGGCTACAAACAATACGCTTGGGGCCACGACGAGCTCAAGCCGTTGTCCAAGACCCACTCTGACTGGTACCCGACCCCCTTGCTCATGACGCCCGTTGACGCGTTCGATACCTTGCTCCTGATGGGACTGACCGCCGAGCCGGCAGAGGCCAAGGACTTGATCCTGTCTCGGCTCGACTTCGACCACGACATGGAGGTCCAGCACTTCGAGGCGGTTATCCGCATCTTGGGCGGCCTGATCTCGGCCCAGCAACTCGACGGCGACTCCGGCTTCCTCGAGCTCGCAATCGATCTCGCCGACCGCATGCTCGCTGTCTTCGACTCCAACACCGGCATGCCCTACCGCTTTGTCAACCTCAAAACTCACAAGGCCCGCTGCCGCTTCACCAACCCGGCCGAGATCGGCACCTGTGTCCTCGAGTACGGGACCCTCTCCCGCCTCACCGGCGACCCCAAATATTTCGACGCCGCTAAACGGGCGATGGTCGCGCTGTATCATCGCTGCTCGCGGATCGGCCTGGTCGGGTCGATGATCGACGTCGAGACCGGCTGGTGGCTGGTCAAAGACAGCCACGTCGGGTGCGGGATCGACAGCTACTACGAGTATCTTGTAAAGGGCGCGACCCTGTTCGAAGATCCCGAGCTTTGGGCGATGTGGCAGAACACGATCGCGACGGTCAATGCCTACGTGGCCGACGAGGCCAGCGGCGGGCTCTGGTACGGCCGCGTCAATATGGACACCGGCAAGCAATGTGCCACGCTCTTCGGCGCGCTGGACGCCTTCTTCCCCGCTGTGCTCGCCTTGGGCGGAGACCTCGACCGCGCCGCCCGCCTCGAAGACTCGTGCTACAAGATGTGGACGCTCCACGGCATCGAGCCCGAACTGCTCGACTACAAGACTATGAAGGTCGTCTCCGGCTCCTACCACCTGCGGCCCGAGATCGTCGAGTCGGCCTACTACCTTTACCACTACGCCGGCGACGAGAAGTATCGCCGGATGGGCGCGACCTTTTTCAACAGCTTGGTCGAGCGGTGCAAGACCGACGCCGGCTTCGCCGCCCTCGCCGACGTCCGCGCGGGCGTCAAGACTGACGCGATGGAGAGTTACTTTCTGGCCGAGGCCATGAAATACTTCTACCTGCTGTTCGCCCCGCCCCAGGCCTTCGATTTCGAGAAGGCTATCTTCAACACCGAGGCCCACCCGATTTGGAAGAACAGTAGCGAGTAGCGGGTCGCTATACCGCGTCAATACGGGCGACTGGGTAATTTTTAGCAGCAAACGAATTGTGCGGAGGTAGGCGCCGAGCACTTGATCGTTTTGATTAGCCGCGCGCGACCAGGTGCAGATCAGCACTTAAAGTACCTTTACCAGAGCTCCTTATACCGGGCTTCGCATCTGTATCTATAATGCAGTTATACTCAACTTCACAGCGTGTTATTATGCAATATTACAATGAAGAAAAAATGCACAATCTCAGGTTGAGAATAGAAAAAGAGGTTCTGAATTGGCCTAATGTAACTACGAAAAAGATGTATGGTTGTCCGTGTTACAAAAATGAGGAAAAATTGTTTGCATTTTTGGTTACCGATGGTGTTGTTCTGACAAAAGTCAGTGAACACGACAAAATTAGAATATCAAAAGAATTTGAGATTAAGCCCTTCCAAGCAGGAAAGAGAACAGTGAATAAGTGGCCACAAATACGTGTTGATGAAACAACTGACTTGGAGAAAGTAATTCCATTTATAAAAAACAGCTATGACCAGTCAAAGACATCATTATAAAAAAGAAAGTAGACGAACGTTTTGAAGCGCGCGATGTGTGGGCTGGAGTCGCGGACGCCTGCCGTTGCAGGGACCTGGCTTACTCAGGGGCTCGAAGCCCCGACGAGAAGGTCGTGAAGAGCCACCTGGACTATCATCTTGACACTCACCTTGCTCCCGAGACACCGAACGGCCCTGGTGCCCTGATGTCCGCTGGTTCCGAGCTCTTCAGCTTCGGTAGCCGCCAATGTCGTACTTGAGATGGCCGGTCAGCGGGTCTTGGCCGTAGCTCTCGCAGAGCGCGATGAGCACGTCCTCGTGGGTCACGCCCACGTTCATGACCGTGTCATTGCCGCTGTAGTAGATGAGGACGCTGCCATCGTCGCGCCGCACGACCCCGCAGGTGAACACGACCTGCGGCACATGGGTGTAGGCCGACTCCTCAACGCGGCAGTCGGCCCTGGACGGGAACAGGATGGGGATGCTCGACATCTTGACCCGCGCCGGGTTCGCTAGGTCGTGCAGCGCCACGCCGAGCACGTAGGGGCCGCCGTCCATGGTGGTGCGCACCCCGTGGAACACGCTGAGCCAGCCCTTGTCGGTCCTGAAGGGCGGCGCACCAGGACCGATCTTGTCCGAGAAGGCGCTCGGGCCCGCGCCGGTCTTCATGACGGGCTCCGGCTGGATCTCCCACCGATTGGACTCGACCGAGCTCGTCCAGCCGAGCTTGATCTCCGCGTAGATGCCCCCGACCTCGCCGCCCGTGGTGTCATTGGGTCGAAACAGACCCGCGTAGCGGCCGCCGATGGGCTCGGGGAAAATCACGACATTCCGCATGTCTCGCTGGAGCACCGGGCCGTGGCGCACGAAGTGGGAGAAATCGCGGGTCGTGGCCAGCGAGACGCGCACGCGGTTCTTCACTGTCGCGTGATAGGCACTGTAGGTGATGTAGTAGGTGTCGCCGATCTGGGTGATCCGCGGATCTTCGACGCTGCCCGACTCGTTCTCGATGAGGGCCCTGGCATCGGTGCCCGGGGCGAAGGCGTCCCCCTCGGTGGCCGGCGTCATGGCCGGTCGCGGCTCAACACGCCAGCCGTCGACGCCGTTGCTGCTGCGGGCGATCCCGAGCACGCTCACGCCGCAACGAAGATGCGACCGGAACAGCATGACCGTGTCGCCACCGTGCAGCGCGACGCCGGCGTTGTGGACGGTCGTGACCTGGAGGCCCGGGTCCTGCCACACCTGGTTGACTTCCTTGGCCGTAAGCACGGGGTTATCTGGGAACCGCGCCACTGGACAGTTCAGATCGACGGTCACCCGGTGGTCCTTAAGCATCACTTCCTTGCTGATCATCGGCCATCCTCCGTGCACCCGCGGAGCATCACAATCACGCGGCGCAGCGATTGTGGGAATCAATTTCGTTGCCCGCGATAAAAAGCTATGCTCGATGGTCATGGCACATCGTCAGCGTTATAACGCGGAGTTTTACAGCAGCCCTGTTTCGACGTAATTTGGCGTGCGCACCTTAACTGGCCACTTGGATTCTGAAGCCCTACGCAACGCCATGTGTGCAACTTCATAACTCGGATCATTTTTTTAGAGCGGCTTGCTATGCTGCTATAGCCTTGTCGCGCGGCTTGCTGCATATACGCGTCACCTACGCAACGACACGTCGGGGTGTCCGCGTAGCGAGGACGCGTTATGCTCTCATAACCTGCTGGCGGTAACGGTTATCGCACTTCCAGCCTGGACACCAAATCCAAACAATTCTTAGGCCCAGATGCATCGTGGTTCCAGTAGCCGAAAACGTCAGCTTCGGTTGAAATCTCTCGGATTCGACGCGCCCAGTAGTCTAGTTCTTCTGACGAGTACACGTCTAGGTCTCTGCCACGCGCGTGCCATCTGATGTACGCAAAATTCGTAAAACAGTCGATGTTGTTGTCGAATTGTGCACCGAGCACTACCAGCGTGAGATTGCGTTGCTCTCTGAAACGGTCAAGAACATCGTCGCTAAACCACGAATCGTGACGAAATTCAAACGCAAAACGATGGTCAGGCAAGAGTGAAAGAAACTCGTCTAAAAGGTCTAAATCTTTCTTAAAGCTCGGGGCGAGCGCTACCAGAAACGGGCCAAGCTTGTGTCCCAATGGCTCACAGATCTCAAAGAAGTCATTGAGAGCCTGATGTATGTGGTGCAGCCGCTTTGTGTGTGTGATATACCTATTCATCTTTACCGAAAACACAAAATTGTCAGGAGTAGCGTCGTACCATTTTTTTAGCTGAGCTTCGTTTGGAAAGTGATAGAACGACGAATTAACTTCGACTGAGTGGAAAAATCGCGCATATTGCTCTAGGTAGCGACTCCGTGAGGTATAGAGAACGCCTAGCCAATGATCGTAATGCCACCCGCTGCAACCCAGATAAATGCTTGCCGTTTACTCACCCCCGTTGCGGCTTGTTTAATTCTTCACGTGCGACGACTGGTACTCGCTTAGCGGCTCTGCGCACTGCTAAACAGTCACACGAACGTGCTTTGGATGACGCATCGCCTCTGTAACCGCAGCGCCTCACAGCCTCGGCAATGTGGGCCGGGGCGGGGCATAGTATAACTGAAAGCTATTTGAACGTTTATAACAGATGTATCTAGTTATGTCGCGTGACTTGTAGTGCGCTTATCGCACTGAGGTTCTATAACCCAAAACAAACGCACGCTTAATCGCTCTTTTTCTCTATGAGGGGGTTCTCATTGAAACGCGGTGTTGGGCGACGTCCCCATCAGGTAACCACCAAACCCTATGAGCCAAAGCACCAGAGGGTATACCACCCAGCGCTCTGCCCCTCCGACGCCGAGGAACGCGACGGCAGGAGTCATGTATGGGCCTATGGCAAAAACCAGCGCGATGATCCCCAGAATCACCGAGAAATAGCGTAGGGGCGCCTTTTGTTGGCTGAAGGCTGCGATTGCGGCAAGGCCCCCGGCGATGAATGTGAGCGCCGACAACAGCCAGTGTATAATGCCAAAGGTTTCGTTGAAGACGCCGACTCCAACGGATCCTATGCCGGCGAGGGCGATTAGTAACGGAAGTGCTGAGGGAAAAACGCGTTTGTCAAGCACGCGGTGAATCGCGTACGCCCCTCCGATGATCAAAAGGCCTCCAACGACTAGCGTCGTATCAAGGACGGCGGCTGCTGGCTGCGTAAGTGCGCCGCTTGTCGCGCCCCCCAAATCGCTTATATAGTTCTGCGAGACGCTGTAGCCTGGATATGTGGCTTCCGCGGTAACGATTCCTAAGAGAATTAGCGTTCCTGCGATGAAGAAGAGCGCGCCAGCGACATCCAGCCTGTTCATGCGCACGTCAAGCAACGTGTGCGCACTTAGCTTTTTCTGTGGAGGCAAACGACAGATCTCGAGCCGCGAGATTGTTGCCTTCAGCACGCATCAAATATTTGTTCAGGCAGTTCAGTCAGCAATAGGGGCAGGCGAAACAGACTTTTGCAAGTCTCTTCATGCTACCTTCGCTATAACTAAGCCACAAGTGCCTCGATAGAGTTATGGCATGAAAAGGTCTTAGTCAGGGTTCGCAAAAAGGGGGAAAAAAATAGTGCTTCAATGGTTTAACATCGTGCTCATCGCGATCGGAATCTACGTCGCCGTAGACGGCGTCGCAAGCGTATTGGTCAAACACGGACAGTACCACAACGTCTGGTTCGACGGCGAGAGATACGTCAGAACGCTGGCTGGAATCGTGATAATCATTTTGGGGATCGCCGTGACGTGATTAAAAATGCTGAAACGAGAAGAAGACGCCTTCAACTCCGCTCGCAGGCCAACCGGTCTACCTTGAGGCATCGTATAACGGGGCCGACTGGTTCCGCATCAGCGCCAACACCACCACCGAGGCCAGTGGCGCCTACTCGTTCACCGGCTATATCTCGCTAGCCGGCACCTTCTGCCTGTGGGTCCACTTCGACGGCACAACGACCTACTCTGGGTGCGTAAGCGAAGGATTTGAGTGAACCCCATTCCGTTTTCGTTAAATGTTTAGACGACACACCAAGGTGAGCCTAGCGCCGCCTCAGCGACTTTCAAAGCCCACTTAGTTTGTTGAAAAATATCTTCGAGTCCCTATTGATTCTCAAGCGATGTGTCGCCATCCGTAAATCTAATTACCATGTGGCTCCCGTCACAGAAAGGCTTGTTGGAGGAGGCGCCACATCGGCATAGGGCAACGCGATTTCGGACTTCATAGGCGCCACCGTCGGATGACTCGACCGGAACGCTACCCCGCACCCACAAGGCGCCGCTGCAGCCTTTGTGTGGTTCTTCGACGAGCGCGATAGACGGTTCGAATTCAGGCTCAATCGATTTTTCGGGCTCCTTATGCCACGCCACCAGACGTCCAGAAGTGCAATTCCCTGCCTCTTCAATGGCTAACCGCTTGGCCTCCGCGTCGTCTGACGATCTGGTCAAGTTGCCAATTCCGGTAGCTCTCAGACAAAAACCTGCGTGATTGCATAAATCCGGAGCGTCGGTCAATTTAAGGTCTGGTCCGTCGATTTTCCTCGCTCGAGTGAGGTAGGGTGCTCGGCTGGCGATCTCGGTACCGTCAAAACGTATGTTGGCGTGCGTTCCATCGCAAAATGGTTTGCTCTTCGACTTCCCACACCGGCACAGAGCATACGTTTCGTTGAGCGGGTATTCTTCGCCTACGACATAGCTGCGAGGATATCCCTCGACATCCGTGCTAATGGTCAATTTGATAAGGGGAATCCATCCTGACACAATATAGGGCCCGTTTTCACTTACCTGTATGCGCGCGTCTTGACGTCCTTTCTTGGCCGGTTTTTCAGTCGGCATAATGATCTGTCATCCTCCTTTGTCTTGGTCAAAAGTGGTGTCGGCGTTAAAAAGCTTACCGCGACACTATTCTCAGTTGCGTGGCGGCTTACGTCTTATCGCTGGGCTTAGGTCCAAAACGCTTGCGTCTAGATCGTGCGTCTTCGAGCCTAAGTATAGCAAGCGTCGCTACCTAGCGAATACTCCTATTATTGCGGGAGGGCTTAAGACTTTTTGGCCTCGGTTGAAAGAGGAAAGTAAAGGTGGGCGCACCATTGGTCTATTCTTGCTTTTGCTCTTCTCAGTGATCATGATTTCGTCCCTATGATAATGACAACGCGTGAAATCAGCGACGCAGCAAACGCGTTTCTATCTCGCAGCTCGCTACTCATACTTTCGAGCGTTGCTTGCTTGAGGTTTTTTCTTCTCCAGTGGCGGTTGATGCAACCACATTTACAATTTCAACAGTGTCCCGCGGTTCAACCATACGCTTCCTTCTTCACTGTCAGTTTATAAAGGCTTAAGCTTGAGAGCATGGAGAGCTGCGCGTGTTTGATCTGTCGAAAAAGAAGGAAGTCATCAAAACTGCCTTAGCGTGCAAGCTGCGCGCTCACACTTTGAGATAAAAGCCGTCTAACGGTCGCGTACTATCCCTCTTTTTTGGAGCATGTGAAATCACCGGTACCTGTATTTTGTCACCGAAGGATTGAATGCTGATGATCATTACAAAAGTTGTGGGCAATGAGCCCTGGCTCAATAGGCAGCGCAAGAAGACCTTGACACAATCAAAGAAGTAATAGCTGACTGTTATGAGCTCCTACCTAATATGAAAGGTGAATAAATGAAAGAGAGGTTATTAGAAGTTATTGACTTGCTCAACCACGAGAAAGAAGACCTAGATCAACTGTGTAAAGACGTTTCGTTCCCTGAAACCACGCTGGCCCGTTCTGCAGCGATGACCAATAGACGGGTGAGAGAGATCTTAGAAGAAGTTCTTGAGGGGTTGAAGGTGAATGAATAAATGTGTCAAAGTTGCTCTGCAACATCCACTTCATATTCGTGCCCTTAGTGAAATGCAAATTGCCTTCATGCCCGTATTTGACCTCAAATGGAGACGGTGTCGCGTCATTCTGTTGCAGCAGCACAAATACCAAAGGAAATCGAAAAAAGGGACAGGGAGCTAAGAGCTACGGAACGGGCGAAAGGAACACGCTATGCTGCTCGTTCAAAATGTTATCGTCACTTTGTTGGAAACATCATTATACAATAATAATTTAAACAACTAAAAATCAGAGAATAAGATGGAAAGTCGAAGAAGTTTTGTTTCAAAATTAGCTGCCACAACTGCAACCGGAGTGGTTGCAGGTGGTATAGTACTTCCTTCTGAAGCAAAGGCACAGGAAATCTGTGGAATTTGATCCAAAATCATTTGAAGGCAAAGTAGTTTTGATCACCGGCTCAGCAAGGGAAATAGGTCATGAACCTCATAAAGAAAAGTCTCTACAGCGCCAGGATAAGGCTTGAGATACGAGTACTGCCAGCTTAATCCGTCGCTTTTCAGCGCGTTTGATTGGCGCTCTAGAATTCAGAGCGCGCTGAACATAAAACCGAATATGGCCATAAGGCCGCAAACGCCCCCCACCGTTAAGGCGGAGCCAATAAAGAAGATAAATCCGTATTTTACTACCTTCTCTAGTATCGTCATCGTTTGCCCTCCTCCGGGTCGGTATCTTCTTTAAACGTGCACTTCCTCAGGTTAACCAATATTTCGGGGGCGATTTGGTCGTATTTGGCGCATTTTATACCTTGCTCATGGAGCTTACAGAAATAACATTGCGGTACCATAGCCGTCATAATCCGAGCGCCTCCTTAACTGCGTAGCTAAGCGTATAACAAACCGCTATTGTATGCGCTGGACTTTATACATTTGCGGCTTTAGATGTCTCGCCCCACTTCATATTATTTCCCGAAATATTCCACTACGTTCTTCAGGTTATCGCGGATCGGGAGACTCTGGGGGCATTTCTCTTCGCACTCCCCGCACTCCTGGCAGAAGGATGCGTACCTTGGAGTGCCGTCCATGGCACCGCCGAGGAACGCCAAATAAATCCGTCGGGTCTGTTCCTCGTCTTCGTCTATGCCCCCGGTTATAATATTCAAAGCACTCCGGGATGCTCACACCGTGCGGACACGGCATGCAGTACTTGCATCCGGTGCAGGGGATTATGATCCGCTTCTCTAACTCTTCTTTTACGTTCTTGAACAGGGTGAGTTCTGCCTTCGTCAATGAGTTCGGTAACCCGTTTTCTGTGAGATCGACATTCTGCCGGACCTGCTCCGGTGCCGACATGCCGGAGAGGACGACGGTCACTTCCGGATGGTTCCAGACCCAGCGGAGCGCCCATTCTGCGGGGGTTTGTTGGACGTCTGCCTTCTTCCAGATCTCTGAGATACCAGGAAGCTCCTTGGCAAGCAGACCGCCCCGGATCGGCTCCATGACCACGATGCCGAGCCCTTTCTTCGCCGCGTATTTCAGCCCCTTCGTCCCTGCCTGGTAGTGCTCGTCCATGAAATTGTACTGGATTTGGGCAAATGTCCAGTCGTAACTTTTCACGATCTCCTTGAAGACCTTCGTGTTGTCGTGGAATGAGAACCCGGCGTAGCGGATCCGCTCGTCCGCGATGGCATCGTCCAGAAAGTCCGTGACGCCGAGAGCCGAGAGGTTCTCCCAGAACGGCTGCGTGAGCCCGTGCAAGAGATAAAAATCGATGGAGTCGGTTCTGAGCCGGGTGAGCTGCTCATCGAGATACTTGTCCATTTCCTCCCGGGATTTTATCAGCCAGCTCGGGAGCTTGGTCGCGAGGTGCACATTTTCGCGGTACCCCTCGGCGAGTGCACGTCCGACGACTGGTTCGCTTTCACCGTTGTGATAGGGATACGCAGTATCGATATAATTCACACCGTGGTCGATCGCGTACCGGATCATCCAAGTTGTTTTTTCCTCGTCAATCTGCCCGCTTTCTTTCAGGGGGAACCGCATGCACCCGAACCCGAGGATGGAGAGGTCAGGTGTGGCCTTTTTCATCTTCCGATAAAGCATTTCTGTCACCGATTTCTGTTATCCAGATTGTGTGTGCATTTTGTATAAATGCTAGTTTGGGATTCGCGCATTTTTTTAAGCGCCGAGAGGCGCCGTGCTACACCTCATTTCATACATACAAGCTTATGTTCAACAACGCTCGATGACCTTCGGCAACGAAAACCATTTCCGGGGGAGGTCAGTGCTTATAAATTAAATTCATTATCTAACATAATTTACAACATCCTCGTTACGGATCCCCTTTGCTGGCGGTGCATCAGAATAACCAATAGCTGCGGATGCACATACATGATAGTTCTGCGGTACACCAATCTTTGTTAATAATGCTCTAACCTCTGGATCATCATCAAACCACGTCGGCGCGTTAATGTATACAGAACCAATCCCTTCTGCGTGAGCTGCAAGTAAAATATTCTCAACTGCACACGCGCAGTCAGCCATAGCGTTTGGATTAGCGACGTCGCTAGATACAAGGACTAGTGTCGGTGCTCCATAACAGAAGCAGTACATCTCGCTTTGCGCTACTCTTGCGGCACCCTTGATAAATCGGTTATCAGAATCTGCATTTTTAGCAAATGCTTTTTTTATTAACTCGTTCAGTTCTTTTAACGTATTCTGGTTTTGAAGAACGGTGAAATGCCACATTTGTGTATTTCCGCCGTTTGGTGCATAGATACCGGTCTTTAAAATTGCTTGTAAACTTTCTTCTTGGATTTGCGCTTCTTTATGTTTGCGCACGCTGCGTCTGGACATTATTAATTCTGTAAAATCGCTCATTTTGATTCCTCCATTATCTCAGTAGTTGTATTTGGTTAGGTCTATACTCTTTTTTCCATCCATTCGCTTCGACATCTCAAACAATTTACTCTTTATTTCCAGATTACTTCAACATCTTCCCGTGGCGCAGTTCGATAATAGGTGATATCAGGATAGCCAAACCCAAATCCTTCTATGATCTCCTGTTCAGGGCGCAAGCCTAAGAACTCCTTAATAACAGGCGTATTATTTGCATGTAACCCCCCCCATCCCGCCGAAAAATGCACCCAATCCTAAAAGGTTTGGGTGGCAGCAAGCAGTTGCAGCACTATCGTTGTATCGCTTTTTGAGAGTGTGCCCATGCCGCAGGACGGCGTGAAAAGAAATTGTTCACGTAACAGATTTTCGGCAATCCCTTTGCCGACAAATTCTTGGATAAGGCTTTCGTGTTTCGCCTTGAGGCTATCGGTCGTTTCGGCGCGCAGTTTCTCGACGTCACCGGTCGGCACCAGGCCGGAAGCCAAGATCCCGCCGCGTTCCAAAAAGGCCTGAATTTTGTCAGGATAGAGCGCCACTTTAGCGCCATAAAAATACGCGTCAAAGGCAATGATGTCGATCTTGGTACTGGCAAGCAGGCCCCAATCCGTGTTGCCGCAGCAATGCACGCCCACCAACGCGCCGGCATTGTGAGAGATTTCAAAGACTTCGTTCAGTCCATCAATCACATCTTCCTCCTGAATCATCATGTATGCGGCCGTGCCTAACGCGGAAAGCACCGGCTCATCGAAGAAGATCACCACTTGCTCAGTGTAGGGCTGCAATTGCTGAATTTGCCAGAGCGCCTTCATGCCCAGACCTTTCAGCACAATGTCGCGATATTGTTGGTCGAACCAGACCGAGCGGCGTTTCTGATCCGCCAGCCCTAAACCGAACGTAAAGGGGCCTGTAACCTGCCCTTTCAGAAATGGGAGTTTCATATTGGCAGCGGCCAACTGTCGCAACATACCTTGCATGCCGGCGGCGTACTCTTCGGAAATCGCAAAGGCGTCCACATGCTTCGCGACAAGGTGTTCATAAAACTCAACCATGGCGTTGGGCAGGTCGTCATCAACCTGCACCCAGATGCGCTTCGCGACCTCATCAACTCGAATACCCGGAAACGCTTCGGTGTACTGAGGAATCAAGGCTTCCTTAAATGACCGTCTCGGCAACTGCGGCCAGGCTGGAATAGTGAGTGGAACTTGTTCAAGCGCCTGAAGAGCCTCTTTGGGGGTCAAATGGGGCATACTGCCCATCATGGTCGTCTGGTGTGCTGGAAGTACAGACATCGTAATACATTTGTTATACACGTTCAAGTAGCTTTCAGCTGTTCTTTATTTCGCCTCGGCCTCCAACAAGATTGATAAATCTTTTTTTGTCATAAATCGATTTATTTGTCGATTAGGCATCATCTTTCAAATCCGCCGGTTTCCAAAATCGACTAAGACAAATCGACTAGCAGGGAACGGAACAAAACACTGGGCAAGATGGGCGTTGCGGTCGCAATGTTTTTTTACACCGCTGCCGTTTTGCTTAGAGAACAAAGCGTTTAGCTGACAGGATGCTGTCAATACGCCTCTCGCTGAAATCCAATTCTGAAAGACATATTGGTGCTATTCTAAGCGGTTATTTTTGCGAAAAGACGAGAACGAAAGTTGCTAGCGGCTCGGGGCTCGCGTATCAAAAAGAAATCTCGTCACGTATCAAGGTAGCGCAAATATTCTCCATATTTCCTTTGAAGCTGTTTAAGTTTTATCTTGTTTATTATGTTAAGTGGAAAAATGAACCGTAACCACCGTTCTATCCAACTGACCAAAAAAAAGGCTGGCTCACTTGATTCTTTAAGTCTTAATCGGCCAACAAGAAGAAGAGCCTTCGCTTTTCTATTGCAGAAACGCATCAATATTTCCGCAATAGCAGAGACATTGTCAAACTCTCCCTTCAGGCTTGCTCGCACTGCTAGCGCGATAAGAATGTTAGCTAACCACGCATTAAGTCTATTCTTGATTTGAATCCTGGTATCCGATGAGAGAGATTCATCTGACATCATTCTATTAATAATAAGTTTGAACCCAGGCAAATATAATCTATAATCAGACGAACGGGCATAGAAATTTTGTGTGTGCAGCATGTAAATTGCACTCGGTTCATTTGAGATAATAACTGGATGATACGCTGCAACGCGGAACTCAAAGTCTATGTCTGCTGGTCCACCCACGCCAGTGTCTAATAAGCCAACGCAATCCACAACCTTTGATCTGAAAACAATCGAATTCCACATTAATTGATGATCCAATATGTCTAGTAGACCATCAGGAGGGGACAAATATCCAAAGCGACCACCGTTTTTCGAAATACCGATGATCTTGTCATCTTTAACTTGGATGGTCAACCCTGCATAAAACATGACATCAGGATTAGAGCTGAGAGACTGCATGGCCACCTCAAAAAAATGTGGCAAAAGTACGTCATCATCACTGAGAAACGAAAAAAAAGGGGTATTCACCTCTTTTAGTCCATAATTGAAATTTGCCACAACGCCTATGTTCTGTTCGTGACAGTAATACTTGATTCTTGAATCAGCTTCCGCTAGTTCAGTCACCACTTTTTGCGTAGTATCACTTGAGGCGTCATCGTATACGCATACCTGAAATGCTGGAAACGTTTGGTTTAGTACACTCAAGATCGCTCTTCGTAACAACTTCGGCCTGCGAAACGTTGGGATAATGACGGTAATTAGAGGTTCTGCGTCTATCACGGCAAGGAATTAGGTGACAGAGTGTTAAGATTTCTTTTTCAACTGCTTATCTTTCTTCATATACATAAGCCGAAAGAGAATGCATTAGCGTTCGAGCAAGTAATAAAGCAACAATTGCTTTAGTGCGCTTGGACACTCGTCCTATTTCCGTCATAGTTGGTGCGGTGTTTAGACGTGCCGCTTGGCTGCTCGATCGTGTCGGAATACCATGCAAGCACACCTTGGACAAACCCACGCTTTTGGAGTCTGGGACGCTTCTCGGGCTTTCTGTATTGTTATGGAAAGATTTGTGGCCTCATTTAGAGTTATAGTGATAACTAAATTAACAATCCGCTCACGCTCGCATTATGCCAATCCTTCGATGTCTAGTTCCTCCTCTATGCTCCAAGACGATCAATCTGAGCTGGGTTATTGCATCTGCGGTGTAACTAGGGAAATAAAACCCTTCGAACTTCTTTGCGATTTTCATAGCATCAACATAAAGCAGGAGGGAGACCAGATCTCCTTCAATATCAACATCAGTGAATGCGGGGAGTAGTTTTAGAACCCTTCCTTCATTTTTACAAAGTGTTATGAATTGAGAGATTTCTACGCCCCCGGAAAACAGCTGGTATTTTGAAAAATATTCCGGATCGAAATGCCGTGTAATTCCCACGAGATAAATGCCCCCCTCGCCAGCGGGACCGAGAACTACGGAATTATTGCTCCTATCTTCCATGAGAAATGAGAATGCGCTGTTTATAATATGCGGGGGTAAATAAGGGAGGTCTTCGCCCAAAATTACTAAATTTTCCGAGCCCATGGCAAAAGCTGCGGAGACCACGGATCCAAATCGCTCGTCAAAATTCGTGCCGCTTTGGGTGAGAAATGTAATAGGTCTTTCCAAATGCCTCTCCTTCACGACTTCCTTTACAATCCGCTCCATGGATTCCCGTTCGTCTGCAGGGGTAAATCCAATCACGATTTCGCTCGCGTTACTTTCGGCGGAAAGTACTATTGTATCCTTCAACATCGCCTGGGCGAGTAAGGCAGCAGCCTCTGCATCTAAACTGGAGTCTTGGATAAGGCGAGTTTTTACGATCCCGGCCACCGGAACCTTAGAAAATATGATAACGACATTCTTTATTGATCCATGTTCTGTTCCGCGAGACTTCGGTCCGACAGATTCATGTTTTAGTTGCAATCCAGAGTCCTCTTCCAACTTTTTTTTCGTGGGCGGCCTTATTCCAAGCTATTATGCCCTTTTCCGCTTCATTATACAGATCATTGCCAAAGCCTGCAATGATATTCCCCTTGTTCTTCTTTAGGGTAACCAAGTATTGATCCATATTCTGCGCGAAATCAACACTCAGGTCTTCTTGTTCTTTTAATTTCAATCCTGCTGCCCGAATCAAATTTGCATATCCATCTAAGGTCTGCAAATCGGGAAATACCATAAACGCCATGAGGAAATCCGCCTCATTTGGGGGGGCTTGTACCGAACCCCAAATCCAATCCGTAAACGCCAAAGTCCCCCCGGACTTGAGTACTCGTGCCGTTTCTTCGATGAGCCGTTTCTTGTCTCTGACATAGCACCAGGAATCTTGACCCCACACGATATCAAAGGATTTCGCGTGAGCGGGCAAGTCTAGGGCGGAACCGTAGCGATATTCGATCTTGTCCTTGAAGGGTTTACCTATGGTCCGCTTTTGGGCTTCTGCGATCATTTCCGGCGTGATATCCACTCCGATGACTCTGATGCCATATTTTTCGACCAGGTGCCGGGCAGGACCGCCGAGGGCAGAACATATGTCTAAGAGGACGAGATCCTTGCCTCTCCCATCAATGCCGACTTTCTTTGCTAAGTAATCTGTCTGTTCGGCCCCACCGACGTGGATCTCTTCACCCATTAAAAGTTCCCACAGTTTTCCGCCTGGTCCAGCGTAAACGGCACTCACGTCGTTAACGCTAAAGTCATATTGTCTATTCATCCTCTCTCTAACATCCATTTGAATCAGATCCCTTCTTTTTCGTGGAACATTGGTTATATTGAAAACACTTGGGGTCTGCAGCCATTAAGTCGCCAGCGTAATAATAGGCGCTACTCCGACACCCGAAACAATGGGAATTATTGCAGCAACTGCTGCAATTGCCAGGGAGTTTGGCAGGATCCCTGAAATCTAAAAATACGAGTCTCCGCCTCCCGCGCTCCAGAATGGTTAAAAATTCTTCTTTATTCACGTTTCCAAACTCCTCTGTCCGGATCACGGAACAAGGGACCACCCATCCCCCAGCAGTGACACATACGAGCGTTCCACAATAAAATTTCGAAACATCCATAGGCCCGCACGAGGGGTCGTTCGGGTAGTTTACTCGGTCACGGAAGGTAAAGATGTTCTTTATCTGGGCGGGGGTCGGTTCCCAAGAACTATTTCCCATGCGGTGGATCACGGGGTTGAATAATGTGACGCAAGTCTTGATGCCGAACTTTTCCTGAAAATAGGCGATTGTCGCCCGCGCGTCTCCAGCGGCCACTGGGGTCGTATAGGTGATGCAATTGACCATCTCCCCCGGGTCCTTCCCCGCTGCCAAGCAGTTGTTAATGCCTTTCAGGATTAATCCGATATTACGTGAATCTCCGCGACGTTTTTCCCCGCCATGCAGAATCCCGTAGAGTTCCGGATCGAGCGAATCTAAATGCGTCGAGATAAAACCCCCTTGGGTCGCTTTTACCGCGCTTGCCGCGACCCCCGGTTTCGCGAGCGGGATGCCCGATGTCCAGATGTTGTTAATTAGACCTAAGCTGGTGGCGTAGGTACAGAGGGCTTCCCAGTCCCTCCGCATAAGGACATCTCCCCCCAACCAATCTATCATCTGCACCTTCAAAGCGGCTGCAGCGTCTAATAGCTGCCGAATAGTTGTGGAGGATAACCCCTGAGGGCTCTCGGGGGTGCTTCCTGCGTAGCAATAGTTACATAGTTGGGGACATTGGAGGGTTGATTCGATTTGGAGGATGAAGACTTTTCCTTGTGCATAATACTGTTTTTGGAGGTCAAATTGCGCCGCCATTCCCGCGTGGGTCAAGGGTAGATCTTCTTTCATTTTTGTGAAGCAACTCAAGCGGTTCACCTTACGCATGCTCTACTCAAATGTTGCTGCATCTCATCGTCAGCAATAGCCTCGCGTGTCGTTTCAATATCGGTATGAGTGTTAGTCTTCATTTTCCTCTTAGTAAGATAACATAAACCGCTCCAATAGCCACGAGCGCAAAGACTCCAAGAGCCCCAGCAACGAGGGGCACGTCTACGCCTTGCGCTGTTTGTGCGGGTGCGGTACCTTGGACTGTGTAAGTGATGTTGGCGCTTAGCGCTGGGCGCACCGTCGATGACGTATTAACGAGCATGTTTGAGCTAAAATTGCCGTCCTTAGCGTCGCTCGGTACGTCAAGCTTCACGGCCACCGTTGCGTTTGAGTTTGGAGCGATTGTCACGCTTGCTGGGCTCGCGCTTAGCTGTCCGCTCGTATTCGTAACATTCGTGAAGCTGATAGAATAAGCGAGCGTCGAATTGCCACCGGTGTTGTAGAGTATCACGTCCCGCTCTGCATTACCTCCACGTACGACCGTGCCGAAATCAATACGGGCTGGTGAAACGCCTATCCCTACTTGTGCGGTAACTAAAGCACTCACTACAATAAGAAAAATAAAGAAAAGAGGCGTTAAGCATCGTCTCACTCTAAAACTCATTATGCTAGACTCCTTTTTTAGACTTAAATCGCTATTGCCGCAAGTGTTGAAACGCTACTGTAAGTCCCTGAGAATCCCACCTGACACACTTGCGGGCACGTACTCAGCTTTTTTTTCGCATTGCAATACATCCCTGTCGTGCCTGTGTTTACATCATCCACCACTGCCGCGCTATGTTGGACAGAAACCGCAGACAGCACGAGCGATCTGCAATAACCGGTCACGACAGTCGTTCTACTTTTTGACAAACGTGCCGTCGCGATACTCTTGGAAAGCTGTGCGAAGCTCTTCTTGCGTATTCATTACGATGGGACCAGCCCACGCAACGGGCTCGCCAATGGGTTGTCCGGTGATGAGGATAAAGCGTGCCCCCTCATTTTCGGTGCTTACTGATATCTCATCCCGTTCACGCTCGTACTCGATTATGCTCTCCGGACCGTGTAAGCTCCCTCGCGGCTCCCGCTGTAATGCGCCTCTGCTGACTGTATCAGACGGTGATTCCGACTCTTCATCAAAATAAGCGGCCCCCCCGAGCACATAAGCGAGTGCCGTATAGCCGTCCGTAACGCGGTGCTGGAGACGGGAATGAGGGGGCACGGTGATATCAAGGTATTCTGGCTCGGCGATTATGTCCTGAACCGGCCCGCGCGTCCCGTCCACTGTACCACAGATCACCTTTATGCGAGAACCGGAATTAAGAACGACTTCTGGGATGTCTTCAGCTTTAATCTCCCGATAACGAGGCGTCATCATTTTGTGGGAGCGAGGAAGGTTGGTCCACAGCTGCAAGCCCCACAGGCGACCATCTGCCCCGCCTTCCGGCATCTCCTGGTGGATTATTCCGCTGCCGGCGGTCATCCACTGCATGTCGCCAGCGCCGATAGTCCCCCTATTCCCCATGCTATCACCGTGCGCGACCGTTCCTTCCAAAACGTAGGTCACGGTTTCCATTCCGCGGTGCGGGTGCCAGGGAAACCCGGGCAGATATTCTGACGGAGTGTGACTATGGAAGTCATCCAGCAGAAGGAACGGATCGAGTTCCGGGGATGACCCTTGAAAACCAAGCGCCCGCTTCAAATGGACTCCTGCCCCTTCGATGGTGGGCACGCTCTTCCAACTCCTTACAACCCTCCTGGTTTGGCTCATGTTAACATTTCTCCTCTCTAATGAACGATCTCCAAGACTATTAAGCGCTCGTCTGTGAGGACCGGGTGCGGCAGCCGCATGCCTCTATCTGCTGCGCCACATAAAAGAGTAATGATTTGCATTAAGCTCTGCAATTAGACTGATACGAGGTTTTTTGATGCTGCACACGAACCTTGCTGCGGCTTAATTTTGCCGCTGCCGGTTCTTGCGCTACCTTTGTCAAAATTGTAGAAGCGGCCATGGAAATTCCGCAATACCGGCGTTATTTTCTGAACTTCGAATGGCCCTGGTATATGCCTGAAATAGAAGAATATCAGACTTTAATGAAAAACTGCCTTACCGTGAAGTGAAGGTTTGGGGCGAGAATGCCGACCGTTATTTCTCGGATGCCGATAGTATTGCTAAATGGATTGATCAACCCAGTTTGGAACCCTTCAAGGCGATTCTCCAACCCCCTAGCCGTGGTTTTTCCCGGGATTTGGTAGTACAAAAGATGCTGGAGGCCACTAAACAGGCTGACGGCACGTATTTCGAAATCTTCCGCAGAATTAATGTTTCCGCCCGTAAATAGCCTGCCCTATGAGTAAAGCAGCGGTTGCATGCAGCACGTGAACTCGGACGGAGGCAAACACTCATTTCAAAATGGGCGATAGTGAAAGTGTTGTGAGCAACTCGGTAAGCTGCAGCAGCTGGGAGCGGTCCCGTCGGCCGGGGAGATGGCAAAAAAGGTAGCGTACTACAAGGGTATTGAAGTGAGAGGGGTAAAAGTAGTCTGGCACAAACTGAATTTTTTTAAGTTTTATAACTGAAAAAGAAGCTATTGAACCGGAGCCAAAAGATTGGTAGAAATCACTGGAGAACAAATCAGGGAATTTGACTATGTTAAGCGCAAACTGGCAACATACTCATAATCATTAAGATTCTTATCCTCCGGGTTATCAAATATAATTTCAGTTTCCTTGCCAAAATGTTCTGCACCCAGTTTCAAGTGGTAAAGACTAATTCCCACATCCATGGGGGGATATTTTTTGATTAAAAGTCCCGGGATGAAGCTTGGTTTGCGGTAATATGCGTGAATTAAATATTCATCACCTGTAAAAAACCACCCCTGTGCATTACGTGCAGAAGGAGCAAGACGAGCTGTTTCCAGTAAATCATCTGCACCTTTAACGTCACTAATTTCCTGGAGTGATTTTCTCCTGAATTGGGAAGTTTTTGTTCGGTGTAATGTTTCCTGGGGCTTTCCAAAGGGCATTAAAATGATAAATTTCAGACGTGAACTTGCCAAACCTTCTTTTTTGAGGGTAGGGATCCCCTGCCAGCAACTACCCAATCCATTAGCAGAAAAAAATAGATCCATCTGCTGTAGCATGAACCCTACATTGCTTAGATAACCCTCTTTTACCTCTGAAAAAACAGCTATATAATGCGGTGCTTTTCTCATCGTCCTTCTTATAACAGCACCGGGAGATAAAATCTTAAATTCAATTTTAATGTCCTCATGCAACGGTTTTAAAGTTTGAAGATGATCTCTGATCTCCTTTAATGTATCTTCATCCAGGGGGTCTAAATCGTACTTTCTAATGGACTTCCGTTGGAATATGGTAGGATATAGGTCTTTTTCTTCCATTTTGCTAAGATTTAATGTATTTTTTTTCATTTTTTGTGATCAGAATAATCTCATGATTTAATTTACATTATGTTTTTTCTTTGAGACTATTTGAAAAGTTCCATGTCAGTGGAGGCCTATTGAGGCTTCAGTAGGTGCTGGAGCATTCTAACATCAACATAACAGCCGTTTGCCTAAGGTTCAATGACCAAGACCTGCAGGAAATCTATGAGCGGGTCAGTGGCCTGCCGGGTCCTTGCTACCGTATTTCCAAACTTCAAACGTGTGCTCCACTTAAATCTAGCCTTGCTCTATTTTGCCGATATTGCCTTCTTTTGTCAATCGGAACGAGCTTTGAGGCGTGACCACAAAAATGTGTCACGCGCATTAACATACTCATTGATTGTTGGTGTTTTCGGAGGTAAAAGTCGATGCAACTGGTATTAAGCTATACCGTCAAGAGCAACCACTGCTACTACGATCTTCACCCAAGGTGCGCAAAGGGACTTGAGGAGCCGGATGCGACGGTGTGTGGCGAATGCATTGCCGATGCGCTTCAACAAATCGTGGATTCGCGGAAGAAGCTATCAATACTTGCTGAGTCGGCATAACAAGTCAAAATGAGAGGCGAATGACAATGCGGAAAACATCGATTGTAATAGCCTTATGCTTGGTCCTGATAGGCACGCTTAGAGCCGCTGCAGAGGTAACAGCAACGTCAGTGGACGACTCAGCCATTCAGCGGTTTGACATAGCAATAGGGGATTACAATTACGGTGAACTCACTGCTGACACGGCGACCGATCAAGTCTTCGCTAACGCGAACGTGGGCAAAGAATTGGCAGACAAACAGGTGACTCTAGTTGCACGAAAAGACAAGTCGAGCCCGCATACTATAGATATCGCGCATTCAATCGTTAATTGGGACGGACAAGTCATCTGGAAGGGCACTCTCACAGCAGCACAATTAGACTGCTTTCACACCTATGGCGATTGCGCGGTCTTCTTCGTTAAAGTCAATCATGCTCTGCTCTAACAGGGAATTCGAAGCAGCAACCGGAGCCTAATAAAGGCTCCGACACTGGAACCTATCTTGTGACACGCCCTTCGCTGCCTTCGTGGAGTCTGAAGACATTAGATGTGTAGTCGGATCTTGTTGTTTATTATTCGTTCTTGTATTCACGAAACTTGTGATGTAAATCGCGCTTGAAAAATGATCGCCATAAGGCTCGGACCGGATGTCATCCAGAATAAGATAAGCTCCCGATGGCAATTCTATTTTTGCGCGTTAAAACTGTGTAAGTAGCCCTAAACTATGTTGAAGTTATTTATATTCACCTAAAACGCTTTAAATTAAAAAATAAGCGATAATATTAATTATTCAGCTTTTTTATAAAAATAGATGGCAGGAACTGTTAAATAGATGCTCGTCGTCGTCTTCAGGTACACTGAACTACTAGACCGAGGTGTTTAGTTGAAATATGCGAAAAGAAAAGCCCTTAGAGTGTTTCTTTTGTTGGCGGCCTCTGCCCTTGTTGCAGGGTTGGTAATCACACCGGCTGCTGCACAGCCGACCCCCACCATATATTATTTCCCCCAAGCGGGATCAACATGGGTCAACAACGGAGCTGCAGGAGCCAGCTATAACGCGTACGTTAGCACCCCTAGCTTATTTCGAACTCAATCAAATGGACACCCGTATTGGGGTGATATGGGGCAAAATGATTTTATCTCCATCCCGGCAGGCAGTGCAACAAATAACCAAAACACAGCGTCGTGGGAGGTAGGATTTCATTACACAGGAATGACAGGCCAGCGCTTCCAAAAAATTTGGGACAAAGCGTATGGCGCTTTTATGATTGAAATCGACACCTACAAGGGCCCTAATGAGGGCTACCTTACGATCTACCGTGCTACGACTGGTGGCAGCGGTGCGCGGTGGTATATACCAACTGATACCGTTCTTCGCGCGGGCCATAATTATTACATTCAAATTGCGTGGGACACTAGTGCGGGTCCAGGAAATGAACCGTATCCGACTGTCTGGATCGGTGAGGACGGAAACGCGCCGGTGCATCAAACGCATTGGGACGAGACCGGCGGCGCTCTTGGGGGAACCGGATCATGGTACAATGACGCTGCAGGTCCTGCGAACTTAGGGAATACAGCTTCAGGAAATGGCGCCAGCGCATCGGCCAAGACCGCTTGGCTCAACGGCGGCTTCTTTGTATACCGGCAATACAATTCAATTGTTGATTTTAGCAGTGGTGGAAGCTGGAACACTGATAAGCTAGCGTGGACAGCCACGACGCCAACCGTCAAGCCGACTGCAACACCGGCACCTAAAGCAACGCCAATACCAACCGTAACGCCCACGGTGAAGGCAGCAGTCAAACCAACGGTAAAGGCTACAGCAACGCCCACGGTGAAGGCAGCAGTCAAACCAACGGTAAAGGCTACAGCAACGCCCACGGTGAAGGCAGCAGTCAAACCAACGGTAAAGGCTACAGCAACGCCCACGGTGGGGCAAGCATCTGCTCCCACTAATGTCTCAAACTATAATTCAGGAATATCTACAGCACTTGAGAATTCCTCTGTGCCCGGAATATCAGTTCCTTCAGCTCAAACGAGCAGCGTCGCGAGCTTACCTGCCCAACCTGTTCCGGAGTTTTCGCTTCTCGGACTTGGAATACCGGCACTTTTGGCTGGATTAGTCTATCTACTGATAAGACGGTGAGAAGTCCTTCGAGGGCCCTTCTTTTTTATTTCTTTTTTTGATTTACGTGATTCTAGGGCGTCCTCTCGTCGATTACTTTCGCTAAACACTTAGGTTAGGCTCCTAGCGCCCTGGTATCCCTGTTAAAATAAAATGATCTACCGCGTAAGTTGCGAGCTTCATGTTGAGTGTCGCGATGACTAGACCAGGATCGCGTTCCGTTTCATTGCGACTTATACCACCGATAGCGTCGCGAAATACAAGACTTATCTAACTGCATAGGAACCTAGGCGATAAGCGTCGCTTTTATGAAATAAAGTTACGTTGTACACTTTGAGCGATGGATTTGACCGCAACCGGAGCCTAATACAGGCTCAGACTCCAGAAGCAATATGTGGGAGCCCTATTGAGGCTTCAACTTACTTAGCAACATCTGAACGCTTTGTCGTAACTAAGACTATGACTTCTAAGCTGAGTCAACTTGTTCTTGCGTGTTCAGTTTATTTTGATGACCGGACGACCGTAAAGAAAGCAGATTATGGCAGATAACAAATCAAGTGAGAGTTCAACAGGTGACATCTATTCAAAAAGGCCGGAGGCTGTTATAGTATGAGATATAATCGCACACATAGGCAGATTTTAGCAATCGGGGGATAATTAGTATGCAAGGAGAGACCACTTCGGGCTCTGTCAAAACAGAGATTGTACCACAGACACAGGCGCACCCACATCACCATACCAGCGCGTTGTTTGATCACGAACATCATCCGTACCAGCCACGCAATGTCAATATGCTTCATGAAGCTGAGCAAAAGGCGGCTGGCGTCAATACGCGGGTAGCTGTTGGGCTTACTAAGAGTGTTGGTACGATGTGGACGGCATATACGTTTGCAGCGCTTGCTGTCGTTGGATTGATGGCCATCATTGGCCTACTAAGCCCCATCGTCGCCTTACTCGTTGTATGGATTTCGCAAACATTCCTTCAGCTGACCTTACTACCGATTATTATGGTTGGGCAGAACGTCCTCGGACGAAAGTCGGAACTTCAGGCCGACGAGCAGTTTAACACGACGATGAACAGCTATAACGATATTGAACAGGTTATGCAACATCTCTCCGCTCAAGACGCGGAACTGCTGCGCCATACTCGTATGCTGATCCACCTGCTGGAGAAAAACGGCATCTCGCTGCAACAACTGGAGGCAGAAGTCAGTTCTAGCAATCATTTGGCAGATGGTTTTACCCAGCCACAGTCGGCAACTGATGTTCCCGCTACTTCCGCTCCTGCTGAAAGCGAGAAGTAGAATGCATAAGCTAAAACAGCGGGTTGCATTTCATAGCTGTTCTCTTGCTTCACAGGAGAGCGGCATTTTTCTTTGCTCAAAAAGCATAGACAGCAAATATTGGTGAGGCAGTTCTGGCATGCTGCCGTCAAAGGATTCACAATACCCTTTTTTGATAAGCACATAGGCTTCCAATTCGTCTACGAGATTGAATTTAAGGACGTTTGAAGGGCAGGCGAACCAATGGATACGCACAGACGCGAGGATAGATTGCGGCCGGAAAAGCTACACGTCAAATACGTGGCTGGCATTGGGCACACGGATCCGATCTCCCCGCGCCGTTGTACGCTAACTCACTCCGATATCACAGGTGAGCTCTTTTTGACAATTGGCCCAGATTGCAATGAATCACAGATATGTGGTTGGTATACAAGGCTCATGAGAGATGAAGTGCTAGCTGAGTAGAAAGACACTGACGAAGGGCCGGCGTTGCACGTCTATTGTTACGTGAGTGGCGGGTTTGTTTTTGGATCTGCTCCATTATGATATAAAATCTTTCAAGATGAATTGCCCTTAGTTCTTGAAGCCCTACGCTATGGCGACAGCTCTTTTTTTTGCAGCGCATCCTCAGTTAGATAATGCCCCCACCTGGTTTCACTTCGAATCAACAGTGCCTCGGTATAATGCAACAGAAAGATGGGAGGTGCCTGCTGATTACCGCCAACGGTAGCTGGAGTTAAAACACTACTTTTATACTCCGCTACGCTTTAATTAGAATTCACTCAACAAGAGGTTGAACAATGGCAGAAGATGATAAGAACGAAATCGTAAAGTGCACTGTCTCGTGCCCTGAGTGTGGTGCCGAGATTGTCTGCTCGCATGAAGACCCAAAGCACGAAGGGAAGCACAGGTGTGAAAAAGGCCACGAATGGGCCTGAATAAAAGTGTAGTGGAGGGGTAGGTTCCTTCCTCCTTTTTTCACGAACAAGCGTTAATTAGGTCGTGGTCCTATGAGGCTACGACCGACCCTTTAACACTCATCGCTTTGAAGGATCAATTCGACACAGCGACCGACCTTCCGAAAGGAACTCACGCGAATGGATGTTTCCATCTCGGTCCACGAAGTAGTAGATCTCTGAGCCGACTTCGTTCTCGTTTTCTGGCTACAGGTCAACCGTTTCCTGACAACTTAACATCGCTCGTGCCTTAGGTTAATGCTTGTGATCGCCTACAGGGACGTGTGTGCCCTCCAAGCTAAATATTTTGTAATTCGACGTGACATACAGGTACTCCGCCTTTTTGCGGCTCACCGCGTGTCGCAACGACTTCTCCGACAAACACTGTAGTGCGAATCCCGCACTAAATATGATGAAATCGAATGAAGATCCAAGAAATATCTACAAAATCCGTCCTTTCGAAATCCCAGGTCTATGATTACGCCATGAACCCGTATAGGGGATGCAGCCATGCCTGCAGATATTGTTACGCTGCGTTCATGAAGCGGTTCACCGGTCACCGGGAACCGTGGGGCGAGTTTGTTGACGTCAAGATCAATGCTCCAGAGGTGCTAGCGAAGGAAATAACAAGGAAGCCAATGGGGAGGGTCTGGGTAAGCGGTGTATGCGATCCGTATCAACCGGCAGAGAAGAAGTACTACTGACCCGGAAATGTCTTGAAATCCTTTTGGGGAGCGATTGGCCGGTAACGATTCAGACCAAGTCCTCTCTCGTGCTGCGAGATATCGACATCCTTAAAACATCTAGGAAAGTGGAGGTTGGCTTTTCCATAACCACAGCTGAGGAAAAGATCCGACGGATCTTTGAACCAGGGGCCCCTATGATCAAGGAACGGATCAAAGCCCCGAAAGCGCTTCATGCCAAAGGGATTAAGACTTTTGTCATGATCGCTCCGCTCCTGCCCGGAGCTGAAAAGCTGGCTGGCGAACTTGCTGGTGCCGTTGATTTCGTCCTGGTGGACCGGCTGAACTATCACTATGCAAACCGCACCTACCGGGAAAACAACATGGAGTGGGCGATCGAGGATCGGTTCTTTGCTGAAAAGGGCGACGAGTTGAAGAAAGGTTTCGAGAGGGAGGGGATTCCGGTAAACATGTTGTTTTAGAGGCGACGTGTAAAAAAAAGCGGGAGCTATGATGCTAAGCAATTGAGCGACTAGACAAAGAGTACCTCTCCTAAATCGACGTTGATCTCCTAAATGCAGCAACACTGCACGCAGCTTGATCAGTGTTTCTCTAACACTCGCGTGAGCCCTTTGAAACTGCCTTGGGGATTATGTGATCTCCGCCTCGCTGAGGCGATCATAAGCACGCACCAACAAATACAATCCAAGAAACTCGTAAATTCTGTGTTTATACTCAATATAGCAACTAATAAATAAATGAAGATCAAACTTGATCAAACAAAAATTCAACAGGAGGTGAAATCATGGAGACAACACAAGTGAGTGCGGGTGGGATGATAGGACTTGCAATAATACTCGCAATCGTTTTACTGATACTTCCAGGTTTAGTACTTTGGATAGCTTGGCTCGCAGTTATCATATTGTTCTTAGGTGGACTTGCTGCCTTGTTCACACGATAATTCAGTTATAACCTTGAATACAGAAAATCTCTTTTTTTTTCTTTGTGCATAGGTCGCAATATACTGCAGCGTTTTATTTGTGTCGCACCGGAAATAAGGGCGTCAATGTCTCTGAGCAGAGCATGCCTGCATCAGCCGGAGGAGCGGCAGGAGCCGTAGCAGTTTCACCTACGCTGATCTGATCACGCATGTTTTTGCGAGAACGTCACAAAGTCAACCGAAAGTCACCGATCGTCTTTGGTAGGAATGGCAAAAAGATCAATCCTGAGCCAATCGAGGTAGCGTCACTGTGAACGTCCTGCCTTTGCCCCCTCCACTCTCAAAAGTATTCGTCCCGCGGTGCGCCTTGCCTCACCTTGTCGGCGCCGTTTGTGAAACGAGACAGGAGAATTCCCGTGAAAATCCTTGTCATCATGTTTTCGCTGATATTCGCGCTAAGCGAGTGTTAGGACAGAGGCAAGAAAAAAAGAGGTGAACAATCCAATGAAAGAAGAGCAGACAAATTTGAAGGTCGCAACCCTCGCGGGTGGCTGTTTCTGGTGCTTAGCGGCCGATTTTGAAAAGGTATCCGGCGTTGCAAAAGTCATATCGGGCTATACCGGGGGTCAGAAGGAAAACCCTACCTACGAGGACGTCACAACGGGAACGACGGGCCACTATGAAGCGATACAAGTATGCTACGATCCTTCAAAAGTGAGTTATCACCAGATCCTGGGCGTCTTCTGGCGTCATGTAGATCCGACGGATCCAGGCGGGCAGTTTGCCGATCGGGGCCCTCAGTACCGGACGGCGGTTTTCTACCACGATGAAGAACAGAAGCGCATCGCGGAAAAATCGAAGGAAGATCTTGAAAAATCCGGGCAGTTCACGAAGCCTATCGTCACGCTGATTGTGAAATTCTCAAGGTTCTACGAGGCTGAGTTCTACCACCAGGACTACCATAGGAAGAGCCCCGTACGGTATAAGATCTACCGGTCGGGCTCCGGCCGGGACCAGTTCCTCGACAAGACCTGGGGAAAGGAGACGAAGTCGGGCGCCAACCCCGGCGGCAAGCCCTGGGGAACGAACACCTATTCCAAACCCGATGACGCTGCCCTGAAAAAGATGCTCACACCGCTTCAATACGAGGTAACGCAGCACGAAGGCACGGAGCTGCCCTTCCAAAATGAATACGAAGACAACAAGAGGGAGGGGATTTGCGTAGACATCGTATCCGGAGAGCCTCTCTTCAGCTCGCTCGACAAATACGACTCCGGGACGGGATGGCCAAGCTTTACGAAACCCCTGGAGCCGGAGAATGTCACGACGAGAGAGGACCGGAAGCTCTTCGCGGTGAGGATCGAAGTGAGAAGCAAGCATGGGGATTCCCACCTGGGCCACGTTTTTCCCGACGGGCCCGCGCCGACGGGGCAGCGTTACTGCATGAACTCGGCGGCGCTTCGGTTCATCCCGAAGGAGGACCTGGAAAAGGAGGGTTATGAGGAGTATCTGAAGCTCTTTGCAAGAAAGAGCGAATAATCTGTGTAGGAGCTCAGTGGGCTGCGCTCATCGGCTTTAGATTCGGGGTGCTAGCAAGCGTGTAACACCATCGAAACCTCATGAAGAAGGGTCTCTACAACGCCAGGATAAGGCTTCAGATACGAGTACTGCCAGCTTAAACCTTCGCTTTTCAGCGCGTTTGGTTGGCGAGTCTAGAATTCAGAGCGCGCCGAATATAGAACCGAATATGGCCATAAGGCCGCAAACGCCCCCCCAAGGCGGAGCCAATAAAGAAGATAAATCCATATTTTGCTACGCTCTTTAGTATAGTCATCGTTTGCCCTCCTTCGGGTCGGTATCCTCTTTAAACGTGCACTTCCTTTGGTTAACCAATATTTCGGGGGCGATTTGGTCGTATTTGGCGCATTTCATACCTTGCTCGTGGAGCTTACAGAAATAACATTGCGGTATCATAGCCGCCGTCATGATCCGAGCGCCTCCTAACTGCCTGGCTAAGCGTATAACAAACCGCTATTGTATACGCTGGACTTTATACATTTGGCGCATTCGATATCATTAAGATTGTGCTGCTATCATCATTTTGTGAAATGATTATCGGAACCCCGGGCCCGAGATTTTGAGGTAGTTTGCGGTCGGTCGGATCAGGTCAAAGTATTACGATTTTACATCAAACTGACCGGGGTGCCCGAACATCCGGACCTAAACCAAGGCAGCGGTGGCCACGGTTTCGACCCGTTATCTCAGTGTACGAATATATGTGCTTTGTTACCACGTTCCATATTGTGAGGAGTACCGCCGTCAGCACACTATCCTAGACTAACTAGGGGTGAGCTAAGGAGATCGAACGAAATGAACGGCTGCTACTCTATGTTTTGCGGAGCTGCGCGCCTTAACATTCGAATGCTAAAGACCACAAACCAAAGTGCTATCGCGGCGGCTAAGATACTCTCAGCGACGCCCCGCCCGTAGCTCATTTGAGAGGTACCTGCCATGGCGACGATGCCGAGCGAGATTGAAAAACCCCCTAACGGCTTTGCGGAAGAATCGACAAGCGAACCGCCAATGAGGAACATAGCTGCCGCGGAGAATATCCCAAGAGCGAAGCTTACGACGATATGTACGACGCCAAGCGGCTCAGGCAAGAGGCCGACCCCGACGAGCGCAGCTGCTCCCAGTAACGTGCACACCGCACCTAACCGGTACGCAGGGGAATGGGCATCGCTCAACAGTCCTAACGAGAAGATGATGCCAAGAATGCCCGCTACTGCGAACCCCGAATCGAAGAGGAGCGCCGTGGTAGACGAGGTGACCAAAGGCCGGGAAACGTTTAAAAAGGCCGCATAGCCCATGCCGCCGAGATCGCTAATCCAGTTTTGCGTGATACTAAAATTGCCTGGTGAATAGAAGATCGCAAGCCCTACAAAACTCAAAAAGACGATTACGGCCAATATGCCGCAGACACCCGCAACCTGCCGGAGTGTTCGATGTGTGGGTGGCAACGTTTCATGTGCTGACACGAAAGACCCCCTCCACGGTGTTCTTGTTCATTATCGCCGTGGTATTTTCAACTCAAACGCGTCACGCGTTTTTATCAGTCGTCACCGGACGCCTAATAACGTGCAAGCAGCGCGGATAAAGCTTTCGGATGACGTTTATACGAAAAACCCAAAAAACTCTAAGCTGGTGTTAGACAAGAGACAAAAGAATAGGGTAGTTGGGCCACAAATCACCACTTGCATAAGCTTAATGCAATTGAAACTGATGTGATAGTCGTTCTTTTACTGGTGGTCGCCTCTTTGTCTGTTGCGGAAACGAATCGGAGATAGAATATGGTGACGAAAGGATGGTGCGAAAACTGTCAATTCCAAAACCGTAACGGTGTACTATACTGCTCTCAATGCGGTGAAAAACTTCAAAATGGTGAAGAACTTCAAAATAAGCCACAACCGCCCCGACTGGTCATGGTTCTCGCCTACGCTGTCGTACTTGCATGGCTCCTCTTCGTTGGAGCGTGGCTGTTTTTTTATGCCAGCGGTTTCAGCGTCCTGCAAAACATAGGGATCGGCTTCTTCTCTTTTGCTGTTATGCTGATATTAGAGGGCGTGATCTTGATGCCGTGGGCGATGAGACAACCCCCATAGCAGCTAAAAGAACGTAGCGATAGGGTGATTCGTTTACCCTCTGCTTATCTCATAGCTCGTTATTTCGTTTTTCACTTTCAGCACATTCTTGCAGTTCGGTTATCACCGCCAGCACAAATGCACCGTTTGTGCAAGCAATTTATCCCTACACTGATGTGGGCGACAAGAAATGGGCCATCTATGACCTCTTTGCCGCATACGTTCACACAATACCGCTGGAAGAGCTGATAGCGAGTGTGGAACGGGCGCAGCGAGACGCGCAGCTCAGGTATGTGGTCATTTACGGGGCGGCCTGCAGCTACTGCCTCGGCAGGGCCAAACGGCTTGACGGGTCGTATTTGCGAACATTTGCGCTTGAGTTAAACGAACAGCTTGCCCAGACCCTCGCTGTAGTTGTCATGTCGATTTTAGCAGGGCCGCGTGCCCCTAGACACGGAAGAAACTGTTGAGTCGCCCCTGCGCCAGATCATTGACCTGTTGGAGCAGGTCTCGCACACACGATGCGTGCTCTTCGGTAGCTCTTCTCCTCCTTCCATCAAAAAAAGCCCACCTTCCTTTGTTTCTTAACTCCTATCAAATATGATAATCGAGAATAGAACTGAATACACCAACGCAAAAACGTTACCTTCGACAATTATTACGAACGGCTGGTCATACGCGCCACCCATAAAGAATGCATCACCCAAGACGAAGAATATTGCCGTTGCTAAAGCTATTTTTCTGCGCGGTGTCATTTATCTCTAGTCTAGATTCAGATCATAAAAAAGTTGTCAGCCATCTCCGTGTTTGTCTAGTCGTTTGTGCTATCGCTGGTTGCACCACTTTAGAGGATCCCTATGAATATGAGCGCGATGCTCAATCCGATCATGATGACGACCGTTGCCCCCGCGATGTAATTGAACACTTTCGTGTTAACGTACTCGCCCATGATCTTCTTGTCGTTTGCGATAACGAGCATATAGATCAGGATGAATGGGAGCAGAATTCCATTTCCCACCTGCGACAAATAAAGGATGGAAAGTAGGGGCACGTTCGGAAGCGAAATGAAGAACGCTGCTAGCACTATTACTCCTGCATAGAGTCCGTGGAATATCGGGGCTTCCCTGAATGTCTTAGAGACGCCGGACTCAAAGCCGAGTCCTTCACAGACGTAATGTGCCGTCGAGAGGGGTAAAATGCTGGCTGCAAACAGTGAGGCGTTCAAAAAGCCAAAGGCAAACAGTACAGACGCGTAGTTTCCTGCCAGCGGGGCAAGCGCGGCGGATACGTCAGCGACCGTGTTCACGGGAATCCCGTGTACGAAGATGGTTGCCGCACAGGCTACGATAATAAAGAATGCCACGACATTGGTCACGACCGAACCGGCAATGGCGTCAAGCCGTGAGTAGTTGAGGTGCTTGAGCGGGACCCCTTTTTCGACTACCGACGCCTGGATGTAAAACATCATCCACGGCGCGATCGTCGTCCCTACCAAGCCGACGAGCATAGTGATGTAGGCAGTATCAGGCGTAATGTGTGGTATAAACGTATTTACGGCAGCGATTTTCCAATCAGGATGTGCCAGAAATCCCGAAATAATGTAGGTGACGTAGAGCGCCGATGCGACCAAGAACACTCTTTCGACGCTTCTATAGCTCCCGCGAACGACTAACAACCACACGAAGAGGGCGGCGAGCGGCAGCGACACGTACGGGGGTACGCCAAAAATAGAGGCGCTCACCGAGATGCCGGAGAACTCGGCGAGTGTGTTGCCGAAATCCACCGCCAGCAGTAAGGCCATGATGAAGAAGACCAATTTGACGCCCGTCTTCTCACGTATTAAAGAAGCGAGTCCCTTGCCCGAAACGACGCCCATCCGTACGCCCATCTCTTGCACAACGGCGAGTGCGACCGTCATGGGGATGAGTGTCCAGAGCAAGACGTAACCGAATTGCGCGCCGGCAAGGGAGTAGGTGGTGATGCCGCCCGCGTCGTTGTCGACGCTGGAAGTAATAATCCCCGGCCCCATGATGGCCAGGAACAGAACGAGCCTGACGAACCAAGGGCTCCTGAAGTACCGCGTAATGACCCGGTAATCCACGACGCGACACTCCCTTCAGCCAAACGCCTTGGGAACTCGTTTCTTCCACGCAGTGGGTAAGACGACGTCAATCGCGTCGTCAACAGTGACGATGCCCTTCAGTTTCTTCTCTTCGTCAACGACGGGAAGCGCGAGCAGGTTGTATTTGGCGATTTTCTTTGCCACGTCTCGCTGGTCGTCCGTCAGCCGAACTGTGATAATATCGGTGTGCATGAACGCAGAGACCTTTTCCTCAGGGTGTGCGAGTAAGAGATTGCGCAGTGAGATTACCCCCACAAGCGTCTCGTCCATCGCGATGACGTAGATGTAGTAAATGGTCTCCACGTCTGCTGCGGCGGTGCGGATCTCCTCGATCGCCTGTTGTGCGGTATCTTCTGCGTGAACCTCGACGAACTCATTTGTCATGATGCCGCCTGCCGAGTCCTCGGGGTATTCGAGGAGCTCTCGTATGTCCTCCGACTCATCCGGCTCCATGAGTTCCAAGATGGCCTCGGCGCGGTCGGCGGGAAGATCCCCGAGCAAGTCCGCGGCGTCATCCGGTGACATCTCTTCAAGAATCTCGGCCGCACGCTCAGTCTCCATCCCTTCAATGAGCGAGACCTGCCGCTCCGGGCTCGTTTCTTCCAACGTATCCGCTGCGGCCTCTTCATCGAGCGAGTTGATAAGGTTCAATCCGTCGTTCACGCTGAGCTGGTCGAGGATGTCAGCGATGTCGGCGGGGTGAAACTTGGTTATTTTGTGCTTTGGGACTTTCAGCTGCAGAGCCGAGGGCCCGCTGTGTAGGGTATCAACGGCGTCCCAACCGATGTAATTGCCCTCTAAGTGAATCCGGGACCTGTCAGCGACTTTTTCCAATCCGAGCCGCCGCAGCAGCCCACGGACGCCGATGTCGACGCCGATGAGTCGATAAGAGCCGTTGGTGGCGGAGAGCTGCAGGTCATTGACGCGTCGTAACTTCTTTCCCCGCACGTCGATGACTTGCCTGTCAAGAACATCTTCGACCAAGTGCACCTCATGCTCTTGCACTTCGTACGGCTGTATCTCGTCACGGCCGACTTTGAGAGGGATCTGCCGCCCTAAGCCTTCGACCTGTGTCCACGGAACGGTAAGCGTGCGTTTATCAGACGTTCTCACGGTCAGGGCCTTTACTTTTGGATACGGCGCATCTGCCGACACGATCACGTCTGTAAGCTTCCCCACTTTTTCCCCGTGAACGTCAATCACAGGCTTCTTCACGATTTCACTCAGGCTTAGAAAGGCCATTTCTCTTCCCTCCACTACACTAGGATGGGCACAGTCCCCTCCTTCACACGCTCCATAACGATCATCTCGGTTAAATCGTCGACACCGTCAATCGAGCGTATCTTGTTGTTTATGATCTGATTGAGCTCCTCCATATTGTGAGCCCAGAGCTTTGTCAGAAGATCGTACTCTCCTGACACGCTGTACACCTCTGAAACCTCGTCAAGTTTCGAGAGCGCGATTTTCACCGCGCCGTGCTTTTCGGTCTCTGTCTGGATGATGATGATCGCCGTCATTTCCAGGCCCACCTTCTCAGGGTCGAGAATCACTGTGTATCCCCTGATCACCTCTCGCTCAAGCCGCTTGAGCCGGTGAGAGATGGTTGCATCAGGCACGTTGATGTCTTCTGACATCTTTGATAACGTGATCCGGGCGTTCTTCACGAGCGAGTGAAGTATCGCTAAATCAGTTTCATCCATCTCAGAGTCAACGTCTGCAGTCATAGGTGACTTTGAGTGTATTACTTATTGTTTATATTATTTTGGGAAAAAAGAATCTAATCATAATAAAAATAGAGCAATCTACTAAATATCTCCGTTCAGTTCGGAAATATTACAGCTGCTTGCCCGTACCGCCTTATTGCCTCACGAGTGAAGACTGTGCGCGGAGCTAGTGCAACCGGCCAAACGGCTTGAGGGATTGTATTTGCAAACATTTGCGCTTGAGTTGAATGAACAGCTTGCCCAGACCTTCGCTGCGTTTGTCACATCGATTCTGACTCAGCCGCGCAGGCGCTAGACGCGGAAGAGGCTGCTGAGCCACCCATTCTCCAGATCATTGACGTGCTGCTACAAGTGATGTGCACACATGATGCTAAGAAGCTTGCGATTTCTGTGCTCGAAATCTACGGAGACGGTTATCGCGAAGTGCGAAGTTCAAAGTTATGAGATTCCGTCGCGTGCACGAGCTAACCCACAAGTACTTTAAGCGGCCAGCAGAAGGAGCATTGCGAGGGCCTCAATCGCTGAAATTGGGGATCCAAAATGCCGCTAGTATCATCATCCGTTTACTAGGCGCGCACATACTGAACACCCTTACTCTCAAGCTCGGCAGATACAATCGGTGCCTTTGAGCGCTCTGATTCAGGGAGTATCATTCAGCGTAAAAGGCTTAAGCTGTTTAGCTCCTCAACGATTCGATCGACCGCATTGACCATATCTTCGGGCTTTTTCCCGCCCGTGACGACAAGTTTGCCGGAACCAAACAAAAGAATCACCACTTTAGGCTCCGATAACCGGTACACGAGGCCGGGAAACTGTTCGGGTTCGTACTCAATGTTCTCAAGCCCGAGACCGGTGGCAATTGCATTCAAATTTAACACTGAGTGAAGATCCGCTGACGCGACGATGTTTTGCACCTTGATCTCCGGCGTCCCCTTCACGTCGATCCCGATATTTCGTAGACTTTGAAATACGTTTTCAATGCCTTCATGAGCCTCATCTATGCTCTTTGCACCCGTGCAGACAATTTTTCCCGACCGAAAGAGTAATGCGGCCGTCTTCGGGTCCTTCGTGCGGTAAACGACGCCCGGAAACCGTTTAGGATCGTAATCTGCGCCTTCTAACCCAAGCGTTACTTGCTTGAGGTTTATTTCTTGTCCAATGCCGGTGGATGCAACCACATTTACAATTTTAATACTGTCCCGTGGTTCAACCATACGCTTCCTTCTTCCCTGTTGGTTTATAAAGGCTTAAGCTGGAGAGCATAGAGAGCTGCGCGCGTTTGATACGTCGAAAGAGAAGGAAGTTCGAATCGCTTTGTTAATCTGTTAACTGTAATGACTTCGTCACGTTCTCGTTCCATCTCTTTAACCCTATGCGCATAACACATCTAACAATGCTTATATAACATTGTTGTATATAGCATTGTAGCATACTCAGAGTTCACAATTACAATGTGCAATCAAGGCAACTGCAACTGTTGGCAATATCCAGAACGGAGCTGGATACAGTTCCTCATCCTCCGAGTTCTCTATGAAACCCCTACATACGGGTATCAACTCCTCAGCGAGATTGACGAACGAAGCTGCGGCTGTCACAAGCTCGAGCCGGGAAGCATCTACACCGTATTACGGCGGATGGAGCAGAAGGGATTACTTGCATCGACGTGGGAGAAGGGAGATTCCGGCCCCGATAGGAGGGTGTATACGGTAACCGAGAAGGGTGCTGCTTTCCTGAAGGCGGGGCTGGGCACGATGGTACGGAGAAAACAACTCTTTGATGATCTAATAGAGTTCTACGAACGGCGTTTTACGCCGTAGTGCAAAGGAGGTGAACGATACATGTGCGGACAAAATAGTTGTTCATTTGAGGGTTGCGGTTGTGGCTGCAACTGCGGAACGCATCACCATCACGGGCACCACGGGCACGGGATGGGCATGGGAATGAGCATGGAACCCCCGGTGCCATTGATGGATGTTGATGAAGAAATCAAAATGCTGGAAGAATATAGAGACGCCCTCAATACCCATCTCGAAAAGGTGAACAGGCGACTTGAGGGGCTAAAGCGCTGAAATGGCGCGCCCCCTTTTTTCTAGTTTTTACGGCATGGCAGCGCGACAGAGCACTTCATAAGGCTTGACCGCGTAATTGCCGCTCTGCTCCATCTTGAGACTGCGGTCTGAACTATAGTTTTTGAACTTCTCGTGTCTCAGGTTCATTTACAGAGACCGCTCGTGGTATTTCTTGCGTTGCTCAACTGTGATCAGCGGTCGGCACGCCCTACACCACTTAGCCGCTGAACTACGTGGATTAAAAACAGCGCCGCACCGCTTACACTTTTTAGGCTTGTAGTTCCGGCTCATTGTGGGCCTGTCGCGCAATCTGCTATGACTGCCTGCTGCCACCGTTTAGATAAACAACTTAGTTTATGCCGCTTCGACATAAATGTTGCTGTAACTGGTTCGTATCACAGCACTTAGCTTGCCCACATCCTCACTGCGTTTGTTACCTCGATTTTGGCTCGGCCACGTCAGCGCCTAGACATGAACGAGGCTGCGGAGCCACCTCTCCGCAAGATCCTTGAAGTGTTGCAACAGGTGATGTGCACACATGACGCGGAAAAGCTGGCGATTTCTGTGCTCGAAATCTATAAGGACAGTAGGTAAAGGGCGACCGTCAGACTGACGAGTTTGCCGCTCATAAAACTCAGACCTAATTGCGACGCTATGCTTTGTAAGGAGTATGACGTGCCGCAATAGCTATGTAAGAACATAAGTATGTGCCATGCACGGGTGATGGAGTTCACCGTAATAGCATAAGGCTGATGACTCCTACCAAATTCGCAACCTGACGGAGGGAGTCACCGTGTATCCTGATGCAACCCCATTGCTCGTGGGTACCGCTATTTTACTCGAAATTTTAGTCGCGTCTCGTCGTCCGTCATCCACGGGGTGAACTCGCTGGATGAAGGCAATGCCAGTGATTGGAGCGAACGAGAAACTGTTGCGGTTTGACGTGCCCCAGCTCGTCGGATACGTCAAGAGCACGCGGAGCGATGACGGCGGATACTGCTTCTATCGCCTCAACGAGTCGAACGCAGCTGACACCTTCTGCGCAGCGTACGTGCCCACCGCGCTTAATCGACCCGTGCCGGAGCCTGAGCTGACGGCAGACTTCCTGCAACAACGCCAAGGCAGCGATGGCTCCTTCCAGAGCATGTACAGCGCAGATTACGTTCTCCGCGCACTCGATCTCTTGGGGGTGCCGCCGCTCTTCGATCCGAACGACTTTCTGCACAGCTAGTTGAAGCGTATGCTCAGTATCACCCAAAAGCCCTATTACGAGCTCAGTAACTCCTTCCTTCAATCTCTGGCGAGGGCCGTTGCGATTCTCGCCCTCCGGCACGAAGAACCCTCGTCAGAGGTTAAGACTGAACTCGTTGAAGCGGTACGTCAGTACAAGCGTCCTGAGGGAGGATTCGGCGTTGACCACGCATCGATCTATTCGACGCACAACGCAGTACAGGCGCTCTCCTTCTCCCCGTCAGACTGCCTCGCAGGTGTCTCCCAGTGGATACGGCGATGCGAGTGGAAGACGGGAGGATTCTCGCAGACGCCTATGAATACGCCCAACTACCTTGATGAGATCCACCGCGGGCTCTCCATTATACGGGCGGTGAATGAGCGCCCGCGCTACCCACAGGAGACCGCTAGCTTCATCGGCCAGCTCCAGAACGCCAACGGCGGGTTTCGGCGGGCTGCCGATTCAGGCATCTCGAGCCTCGAGAACGCCTACTACGCGCTCAAGGCTCGTTGAGCTCAGTTATTGGAAGGGATACTGTGAAAGAACACCAGAAGATGAGCGTTGCCGCGACCCTGCACGTGGCACTTGATAACCTGAGTAGAATTGAAGCCATCCTCGAACAACTCTCAGACTTCCGCGAGATCGTTCGCGATGATGTGCCCGTGCAGAGGCGTGCGGCGATTCACGACGAGGTGTACGAGCTCCGAAGGATCATCGAAGACATGTTTGAGCGATTTGCGCTTTCCCCAAAGGAGGTCTCTCGTCAGCGGAGCGTTGCGGCTTACGCGATGCTTAGTGCGAACAACTTTTACGAGCTTGCTACACGGTTCCAGGAGGTTTACGAGCTTGCTACACGGTTCCGGGAGGCATCGGAAAAGCTCTCGAAAACGGAGGCACACGCGCTAGAGACGTCCTGTAGAGCTATCGATGAAAGTTTGAAACGGATTGTTTAGGACACGCTTAAAAAATTTTTCTTTTCTCTCCGTGAAGGGCGCTGCCTCACATATGCGCTAACAGAGCGCTACTCTCTAAACATACACATATAAACGAGGACGCGTGACGACGCGTCTCCTTCATTTGAGCCTAATCTGACCGTGAAAAGTCTCCGTAGCTGCTCACCTGCAAGGCAAATTCCTATGAGACGTGCGGACGGTCAGGCTCAGCGTGAACCGTGCAATACTGGCACCCACCATCGGTCGCGAGACGACTTTCTACCTCGTCAGCGATCCGATCTGCGTCCTCGATAGATGTGGCTGGTGCTACGGCCACGTGCATCTCGAGGTGCACCATTCCGGGGCCGATGTACTCGCCGCGGAGCTCGTGCACCTGCCTAACGCCGTTCACCGCTTGCGCAATGTCTGCTGCGCGCGCCAGGAAGGCGGCATCGGGGG